>JGI24694J35173_10000201_pt1 | contig 55862 bp, 35 predicted proteins | sample TergutCo191P1_FD_35173 | JGI IMG/M metagenome (IMG submission 35173) | reverse complement strand
CCAACAGGACAGAATCCATGCCGCCGAACTGGAAAAAGAGATTGAGGAAAAGAAGAAAAAATCCGCAGGGCTTTCTTCCAAAATCGAAAAGCAAAACAGCACCGTATCAGAAAATGATAAACGCATTGCCGACTTCGACAAAGAAGTAAAATCCATGCAGGGCAAGGTGCTGACTGCCAAGCAAATTTCAAAAATCAACGTCAAAATTTCTAAGCCCATGCTCGGCGGGGAAGAATCCGCAACCATGCTACGCAAGGATTGGGAAAACATCAAAAAGACGGCTCTATCCCAAGCCCACAAAGAGGAACAATATCGCACCGCCGTAAGCGAAAATGATACGCTCAAAAAGGAAAAATCCTCTTTGCTGAATGACCGCAAGAAGCTCACCAATAAGGTGTCGGAATTAGAGAAAAACCTTAAAGGTGACTTACTGGCAAGGGCAACAAAAGAATCCGAACTTTACAATCTCAAAAACGAAGTAGCGAGAATCCCCAAGGATATTTGGAACGCCTACACCAAACCGCAAGCACGGCAAAAATCACACCAACAGGAGGTACGATAATATGGACTACATTACCTTATTCAGAGAAAGGCATATACAAAACAACGAACTTTGTAGTGTGGGTGATACTGGATTATTCTGAAAATCCCTTTGACTAAAATTTGTGGGAGCGACTGAAAACTGCTACATTTCATGCACTTGCTACATTCAACCATTTATTGGAAGTGCAGCAAGTGTAGGAGTGTAGCAAAATCGGGGCGGAGTTACAAATTCTTTTTTGAATAAGGTAAAGCAGGCAGGAAAGATTATACTTATTTTTTACCACATCACCTCTAGCGTAATCCACCTCGACAGTATTTCAAAATTCGTGGTTTCAGTCAATTCAAATCTCCACCCATTGTGTGGACACCTATGTGATTTTTGCCCGTTATACTCAAATACTTCGGCATTGTCGTGTACACAGTAATTATCTTGATTGACGCTGTAATCTAAATTCAAGCAATTACCAAGTTCACAACCTGCCCCTTTTATTACAAAACTGAATACATCTTTGGGTAATTCGTCTAATATATTTCCTTTACCGTTGGGGTGTATAAAATGGTTGCCGCGCATTGAAATATAATTGCCCGATGTTCCCAAATTAACAATGCAAATTGATTTTTTGGTTCGCTTTGATGTATAAGTAAACTTACCATCGGTGCGTTTTTTGTTATTTACCACTGAACAAGTGACACGGCAGTTTCCGTCACGCATTAGTTTATCAACCGCCGAAAGCCATACCCTCACTTTCGGCGGTTGCGAGTTAGCGTATTCACTTATATCAACTTTGACTATTGCCATTGAAAATTCGCTCCTATTTCAAAAACCAACATAGGTCAAGAATAACATTACCGTTTTTATCAACTCCGCTTCGCATAGGGTGATACCGTTCAAACCACCAATCGTCAATTGGGTCAAAACCATCAGCTTTTAATTTTTCATATGCCATTGGCTCCATACCCCACTCATCATCATGTTTATATACCCATGCCGTACCGATTGCCATTGCGGGGAAGTCCTCATATTCAAATCCCTCTGGCACAGCAGTACCCTCTGGTGTAAAAAATCCGAGCCAATACTCAAAGCCATTTCGGTGGCTCATCAATCCAATAATTGAGTCACCGTCCTCGTACAAATTTTTGAGATTGATATTTAATTTTGATTTGAGTAATTCATCATCAAAATCATCCCATGCGACATTTCCACTTTCGTATTTCTTGCCGATAAAACGGGTCGCATCCACTTCCTGCCTATATGTTTTAATAACCGTTGGCAATGTAATTCTTTTATCTTCGAGTTTTTCCGTAACTTCTGCCAAATGCTTGACAGGGGAAAGGGTTGCGTTTGAATTGCCAACATAGTCAGGGGTGGTCAGTTGAACTTCGATTTCTTTTGCTTTTTCATACAGCATTTTCACTTGCTCGTTATTGTGAAAATCGGCTTGTTCAATTTGCCGAATGAAGTCCAGTACAATTCCTTTTAGTTCATGTAACAATGATACTTCGCTGTCAATATCATCTGCTTTTTGATTCAATATTTCCAACACAACATCAGAATTAGGCGAAGCAAAGATACGCTCAATATCTTTAATTCTAAGGTTCAACTTCCGCAAAATAAGGATTTGTTCAATTCGCTTTACGGCATTTTCATCATACAGCCTATAAGCGTAATCATCGTTGCGGGTGCTGGTGATTAGCCCCATGTCCTCGTAGTAGCGGAGCGTGCGGGTGGTAATATTATACTTGGATGAAACATCTTTGATTTTTGCTAACTCGTTCATGATAGCCTCCATGTAATAGTGGGATTCATCGGTTATATTGCCGATGTGAATATAGCATAAACTATTACCTAACGGCGTAGTCAAGAGATTTTTTCTTCTGTAAAAAAACAATAAAGTTTCTGTGCTTACAAGTCTATTATACCATAACATATTGCTGTCGGGGGATAAAATTTCAACTTACCCCTTGACATTAAACAACAGATAACGAGTATGGAGGACGGCTTCCTGTTCATGTTAGATTCCTTCTCGATGAGTTCGCTAACATAGGACAAATTCCAAAATTCGACAAGTTAATCGCAACAATCCGTAGTCGTGAAATTTCTGCGTGTATTATTTTACAAGCGCAATCGCAACTCAAAACGATATACAAGGATGCCGCCGAAACAATAATCGGCAACTGCGACACAGTTTTATTCTTGGGTGGGAAGGAAAAAACGACGCTCAAAGACTTATCCGAATCGCTCGGAAAGGAAACCATTTACCTCATAAACAACAGCGTCAGCAAAGGAAATTCCCCGTCATACAGCCAAAACCAACAAAAAGTCGGGAAGGAGCTACTCTCTATTGACGAAATTTCGGTGATGGACGGGGGTAAGTGCATCTTGCAATTACGTGGCGAGCGTCCATTTTTCTCGGAGAAATTCGATATTACAAAGCACAAAAATTATCGTTATCTTTCAGACGCAAATCCAAAAAACGAATTTAACATCAGTATGGCACTATCAACCAAGTTGAAAGTTAATCCCAACGAAGAATTTAACTACGGCGAATACGTTTCTGAGGACGAAGAAATACCGCAAGCCGCTCTGGATGATTTTGAAGATTTCCCCGAAGATTTAGAGCCTGTTTAACACTCGTACACCATGTCGCTTGTTCCCGATAAAACGGAGCAGGCGGCATTTTTAAATTCAAGTAAAACAAACGGAGGTAAAAAATGTATAATTTTACGCTTATCAAACACAATGGAAATTTCTATATTGACAGTCGTGAAATTGCCAAGTCCCTATTAAAAAACCACAACAACCTACTACGCGATATTCGCAGACACATTCGGAAAATGGAAAAATCCATCGAGTTCAAGACTGATTCACAGTCATTTTTCCTTGAAAGCTCCTATGTAAGCTGTATCGGACGGACAATGCCGCGTTATCTTATCAGCAAAATCGGTTGCGATTTTATGACGCAAAGACTGTTTTGGTACAAGGATGAAAGCACTTTGTTTACCGCCGCCTATGTTGCTGCGTTTAACAAAGCGGAAATGTCCGAAAGCTGTGGTGACAACGAGCAAAAAATCGCGCCGTTAAAAATATTCAACGGTGCTGTGCGAAATATTCTCTACGGATTTTCCCGCGCATATGCAACCATTGATGATGTAATGGGTTTTCTGCGTGGTGCATACAAACCCTTCGGAATCAAAGTTGATTTTAACGGAGGAAGCCATTGCTTCACCGCCACAGATATTGCAAGACGCATAGGTATTTATTCCGAAACGGGCAGACCACACGCTCATGCCGTTTCTTCTATTATAGAGCGGCTTAACATCACATCGGAGCATATTGCCATAATTCCTTACGGCATGGTTGGTGTGATAATGAGGTATGATGATTATGTCGCAGACGCTGTGCAGGACTGGATTGCAACAAACAACAAGCCGCAGAAAATACCGCATAAGGATTTTAATTATCATATCTACTACGACCAAAAATTAAACCTACTTGATTGTGGATAGAACATGACATTATTCACAGCAACAAAATAATGATGTTATGGCTAATACGGTAAAAGCCCGCGGGATAAATGGGCTTTTACCTTTTTTTGTACCTTCTTAAAATTAAACGGCGCACTATACATTTATGTATACATGCGCCGTTTAATTAAATGGTATTAATTTTTTCAATTTTCTTTACCTTATGCTACTCGATAGCACTTTCTTTTTTGGATTTTTTGAAGCCAGTTGTTTTGCCAGTTGTAATACTCAGGTGTGCCGTAAAACTCCGGTATGGCTAAATCTGCAAGTACGCTTTCTTTTTCATCTTTCGTCAACCACTGTAATTCTATGCCAAGTCGGAGTGCTTCGTAGTACAGCGGATTGTTGCAGAATGGCTCACCCCTGTTACGATGGAGCCTTCTTATAATACGAGTCAACATTGTTCTCACCTCCTTTCAAAGTGGAACGCTTAGGTTGTCTACTCTTTAAATACATTTTAGCAACTAATGCTTTGACCTAATAGCTTGTTTTTGTATCCTGTTTGTAAGTTTTATGTAAATTTTTCCAATTTTATAATAGCGTAATATATTCACAATGCCAGACCAAAAGGACGGACTTCTAGTGAGTCTGTCTTTTTGTTGTGCCATTAATAAAGTCATTTTAATAAAACACGGAAGGAGTGGAGGGCTATTTTAGTGCTACAGCCTATTAGGGCAGCACCCTAAGCTAAAAAAGCATAAACACAGTTTTTCTGAGGCAGTTCTAACGCGGGGCTGCCTTTTTTGTTCAAAAAATAATTATAGAAGGAGCGTAGCCGACTTTTGAAATTTTAATTTTTCAATACCGCGTTTCGGTTACGACAAATCACATGGAATTTTTTGATACCGCAATAGATACAATGCAAACCCTTGTAATCGCGCTTGGCGCAGGTCTTGGAGTATGGGGAATTATCAACCTTCTCGAAGGTTACGGCAATGATAACCCCGGCGCAAAAAGCCAAGGAATTAAGCAACTAATGGCAGGTGCAGGCACGGCGTTGGTGGGCATTGTCCTTATACCTTTGCTGTCGGGTTTGTTCGGCTAAAATTGAATTTTCACGCAACACGCCGCTGTTATTTCAGCCGCGGCGTGTTGCTTTTTGGGAGGTGACAAATGTTTGGGCTGTTCGATTCGATTGCCGAATGGTTTAGAGGGATATTAATCGAAGGCGTAATCAGTAACTTTACCGGAATGTTTGACGAATTAAATGTACGAGTCGGTGAAATTGCCGGGCAAGTTGGTGAAACGCCTCAAGGATGGAACGCAAATATTTTCAACATGATACAAATCCTGTCCGAAACGGTAATTGTGCCAATAGCGGGGATGATTCTCACTTTTATCCTCTGCTATGAACTTATCACAATGATTATCGAAAAAAATAATATGCACGATTTTGACACATTTATCATATTTAAGTGGATTTTCAAAACATTCTGCGGAGTGTTAATCCTAACGAATACATTTGACCTTGTGATGTTTGTGTTCGGAATAGCGCAAAATGCAATAAACAACAGTACCGGGGTAATTATCGGTAACGTGGATATGAACTTAGCTCTCGCAGAACTGGAAACACAGCTAGAAACACTGAGTACAGGTGCGCTTTTGGCTCTGTACTTTGAATCCATGATTCTGAGTCTTGCCATGAGTATCATTTCAATATGCGTATTTTTGATTATCTACGGCAGAATGATTGAAATATATCTAACAATTTCTGTCGCTCCGATTCCTTTTTCTACGATGATAAATCGTGAATGGGGGAATGTCGGCAACTCGTACCTAAAGTCCTTGGTCGCGCTTGCTTTTCAAGGATTTCTTATTATGGTATGTGTTGCAATCTATGCCGCACTTCTACAAGGCATCGCATTTTCCGATAATGTACGCGCTGCTGTATGGGGAGCGGCGGGTTATACCCTGCTTCTGGCTATGATTTTATTCAAGAGCGGGTCTATGAGTAAGGCAATATTCGGGGCTGGTGGGGGGTAATTGCAATTATTATTTATAACAAATCGCATAAATATTATAATTGCAATAACATCCTAAGTCTGTGTTCAGTTCGAGTAATTGGAGATGTTTGGGGCGTTTTATCGTAAAAACAAATTACAAATTTCAAGGAAAGGAGAATTGTTTATAGAGCAGAAAAAATTTAATATAATCTACGCTGACCCACCTTGGAAATACGATAACAAAGGCGGTCAAGGTGTAGCTGAAAATCATTACCAAACAATGAAGATTGATGATATATGCTCACTTCCTGTAGCTGATATAGCCGACAAGGACTGTGTGCTTTTTTTATGGACTACGTTTCCTATGCTTGCGGAAGCCTTACAGGTAATATCCGCATGGGGGTTTCGATACAAGACAGTGGGTTTTGTTTGGTTAAAACAAAATCGTATAGCCAAGACTTGGTTCTTTGGGCTGGGTTTCTGGACACGAGGCAATGCGGAGATATGCTTAATTGCTACGCGCGGAAAACCTAAACGACAGGACAAATGTGTTCATCAATTTATAATTTCACCAATAGAATATCACAGCAAAAAACCAGACGAAACAAGGGAACGTATTGTTCGCTTGATGGGTGATTTGCCAAGGGTAGAATTATTCGCTCGTCAAGTCCCACTCGGTTGGTCTGTATGGGGTAATGAAGTTGAATCAACAATTAAACTGACTTAAAGAGGTTTTGATTTAATGTTTACGCATGTAGATTACCGAACAGGCGCGAAGTTGAAATTTCCCGAAATTAATTGCAACTGCACAGGAGGTGATGAATGAAAGCGCGAAAATTTACGACAGAGGACTTGAAAATCATGCAAAAATGGCCTCTGTGGAAGAAAATCCAATTTACGCAAACACGGATTATGGAATGGTATTATCTGCATGACGGTAAGGTTTCAATTTCCGTATCGGGTGGGAAGGATTCGGCGGTGCTGTACGACTTGGCGCGGAGGTGTTTTCCCGACATTGAGGCTATATATGTCAATACGGGTTTGGATTTCCCGGAGGTTAGCAAGTTTGCAATGTCTACACCGAATGTTACGGTACTAAAACCCAAAATGCGGTTTGATGAAGTTGTGCGTGAATACGGTTGGTGCTATCCATCGAAAGAAGTAGCACATACAATTTACTATGCGAGAAAAGGCTCGAAGTGGGCACTGGAACGCTTGCAAGGCATTAACCGCGACGGCACACCAAGCAAATATCGTCAAAGCCATTACGCACGATGGGCACATTTGCTTGACGCACCTTTTATTATTTCTGCGAAATGCTGTACTGTGATGAAGGAAGCCCCGCTTGAAAAACACAGGAGAGAAACAGGTAAACACCCAATCGTAGGCACTATGGCGGCAGAAAGCGAACGCAGAAAGCAGGCATGGTTTCAAACAGGGTGCAATAACTTTGATTCCAAAAAGCCTGTGTCTAAGCCGCTTTCCATGTGGACAGAAGAAAACATCCTCCAATATATACTCGATTACAACGTACCAATCGCTTCTGTTTACGGTGAAATTGTGGAGGACAAGAAAGGCAAGCTAACCACTACAGGCGAAAAACGGACTGGTTGTGTTTGGTGTCCCGTTGGCTGTCATAGAGACAAAGTAAACCGTTTTCAACGACTTGCGGAAACGCATCCGAAATTGCATAACTACTGTATGAACGCACTCGGATTGGGTGCGTTTCTTGATTTTATCGGAGTGCCAAAGCAATAACAGTTTGCAAATAATACAAAAATCTAAGCCGACGCGCAGGCCAATTCTACGGCTCAACGTCGGCTTTTTGGAAGGGATTGATTGAATACAACTGACGAATAGAAAGGGGCTAAGATTTAATGCCGATGATTGAAACAGAAATATGGAAGAAACATCCCGAAAAAGCGGGTGTAGTGATATTTGACCGTCAACGCACTGCACAGGAAATTTTTAGTGAGTTGGAAGTTCACTTAAAATCCGATGGGCGTATGCCGGATGAATATTTTTTTACTCGACCAAAAATGGCAGGATGGAGCGTTGTTTCCAAAGGATGCCGAAATCTTTTGTAATGTTGATTACGGCGGTAGCGAAGGGATTTATCTTGGCATAAGCGTTCGATATGAAAAAGACATCACCGAGTTTAACCCTGTAAGCGGAGCCATTGAAAATGTAAAGCGTTTAGCAATAGAGCGATTTGCAACAGGCAAAACACTCGGAGACACGATTGACGATTTAGACCGCATGAATCTTGTAGTCTCATCGGTGACGGCAGCACTTTACGGTGGAAAGGCAGAAGTTCAAGAGCGGTATGCGAAAATCGAGAGCAGCGAGGTTGCGCGGATTTATCCGAAATCTGAAGCCACAAAACCGCTTACGCAAAGCAAATATTTGGTGCGCATTGCGGAAACTCATCACTTACGCGGCAATGCAAAATTCATGGAGCTTGCGGAGCGGATAGACCAAAATTATACGGACTATCAAAATTCGTTAAAAGGGTTAAGCATGGACGATATTTTTAGCCGTGCAGTTTACATGAAAGCCATGTCCGACGCACACAATTATATGCTTTTCAAACATGATTTCCGCGACTACGAGTTGGATTTTTACTTGCAATTTCAAAATCCGCTTGAGGTTGTCGGTGATGTTTGGACTGACCGTAACATGAATCATAATGAGGTGGGTTTTGTTTTGAAGGATATTAGCCGCCAGCAGGAAAATTATCTTTCGGAATATCCCCTTATGGATGATATAAACGTATCCGTCGATGACAGCTTACGCCGCTATATGAACATTAACTTAGAGGAACATCTCGGCAAAATTGCCGAAAAAGTTATAGTTCATCACATTGCAGATTGGCAGACCGATATTGAAGCACTCAACAACGCCGCGTTCTCGGATTGTCCCGACGATAAGCGGCTTTTTTGGCAAGTTTGCAGTTTTGGAACACACATGTCCACGGAGCGCGAAACATTCATTCGTGACACGCCTGCGTACAACACAATGGCGCATTATCGGGAGAACGACCCCGATATTTTTGGCTTTTATATTGAAGTAACAGACGTGGACGATAGTGATAATGTCATAGGAAATGTGTACGAAATCGGCAATTACGCAGAATTTGCAAAACATATTCGCAAAGTAGCTGTACCACTCGAATCCATAACATTTACCTATTCTGACGAGAGGAGCGAAGATGAATGGGAAACCGTAAATGTTTCCCGCAAAGAATTTGACGCAAACCCGCGTCATTTCACAGTCGAAAAGGGAAACGTAGCCGAACGAGATTACCACCCGTTCGATGAAGCACAATTAGCAAGACTTATTTCGCAGGAGCGAATCAGCCGGGATAAAGTGGCTGTTGCATTACCACACGTCTTACATTTGGGGGTGACGAGCAAACTGGACAAAGTTCGCAAGCCGCCCGAAAAATCCCCCGAAAAGAAAAAGCCCAAAACTCTTGCCGAAAAATTGGAGGCGGCAAATAAAAAAGCAAAATCCCACAACGCGCAGAAACATGGCGCGAAAAAACCTAAAGAGAGAGAGTGACAAAAAATGTCTGACCCAAAAATAGATGTTAGGGTTTATCCCATTGATGAGCCTAAAGGTAATACACTGGCGTTTGCCAATATTTCAATGGACGGCTTGGTTGCAATTCGCAATCTTCGCGTTGTTACAGGCGAAAATGGTGATTTTGTTTCCATGCCGCAATCGAAAGACAAAGACGACAACTTCCATGATATTGCGTTCCCGCTTACAAAGGAGTTGCGTGATGAAATAACCGCCGTCGTTCTTGACGAATATCAATATCAAGAAAGTCTTTCGCGGGATGAACGCGGTTACGATGACACCGAAAAAGGCGAAATTTCATCCAAAAAAATCGAGGACATCAAACTAAGCATACAGGTCTATCCGCTTGAACAATCAAAAAGCAATACCAAAGCGTTTGCCAGCGTTTCCGTGGATGATATGGTTGCAATTCGCGGAGTGCGTGTTGTCGAAGGCTCAAATGGATTATTCGTTTCTATGCCACAGTCAAAAGTGGGCGACGGTGATTTCCGCGACGTTGCATTTCCGCTTATACCTGACCTTCGCAAAGCAATCACTAAGGAGATTTTAAAGGAATATAAACAACAGGAAAAATCATTATCGAATAATCTTCGCAAGGGTGCAGAAAAAGCCGCCAAACAACAAACTTCATCAAGAACGACGCAACAAAGAGCTGCAAAACGCGGAGCGGGGGCACTTGAATGAGTAGGCAGCCATATCATTCGCCGTGGGGCGCAGTTCAAACCTGCAAAGAAATTATAAACGGAGTATTTCAAGTGACAACGGCAGGGCATGGCGGAATTATGGTACGCCAAAACGCTACCGATTTTTTATCTCCCGAAGCAATAAACTGCGGCTTCCGAGAGGACGGTTTTCATTGCTACGAAGAAGATTGCGACGCACAAGTTGTTATCCGCGAACTTCTTGACAAAAATTTGTGGGAGCCTCAACTTCTTAGCTTGGATATAAACCAATATGAAACCATGATAAACGACTCCTTGCAACTATGGAATCCCGAATATTGGGCGGCGCATTCCAACCGGTCACAGCCACCTGCACAGGAAAAAGCTAAACAAACATCTTTGTCTGAACGCTTAAAAGACGGCGCGGAAAAAGCCGCCACACACAACAAAGAAAATTCAACGGCAAAGCGTGTCGTCGGATTAAGGGAAGCGGGGTGACGGCATGGCAGGATTCGTTGCCGTTCACAAAGATTTAAGCAAAATCAAGAGCAAAGTGTTATTTTCACTCAGTTTAAGGCAGTTGATATGCTTCGGTACTGCGGCGGCTATCGGTGTACCGGTATATCTTGCCACACGCGAAACAATCGGCAACAGCACCGCCGTTCTTCTGATGATGGGGTTAATGTTACCGTTGTTTTTTCTTGCAATGTACGAAAAGGACGGTCAGCCTGCGGAAAAGGTGTTGCGAAATATAATTCGTGTCAAATTCTATTGGCCGGGGATTCGTCATTACAAAATTGAAAATTTCTACGAAACGCTGGAAAGGGAGATGAATTTTGCAACCGAAAATAAGAGAGCAACAAAAACGCCTATCAGAAAACGTCCGACAGGCAAACGAAAATCGCGCGAACATGAAAAATGCCGCCCATAAGAAAGCGAAAACGCCGTCCGTAAAAAAATCGGGCGGCGTTTTTAATCGCGTAGTTACAAAAATCTTCGGCAGAGCCGACAAGCCAAACACCGTGCAAAATTCAATTCCGTACCGCGAGATGTACCGCGACGGAATTTGCCGCGTCACCGACAGGCTGTTCACAAAAACAATTTTATTCGGCGACATAAATTATCACTTAGCACAACCCGACGACAAAACTATGATTTTTGAAAATTACAGCGATTTAATTAACTACTTTGACAGCTCCATCGGCGTACAAATTTCTGCGATAAATAAATTCGGCAACCCGGAAGAACTTATGAAATCCATAGACATCGAAATGCGCGGCGATAACGTGGACGGCTTGCGCGATGAATATTCGGGTATTCTCAAAGGGCAGCAGGCGAAGGGCAATAACGGCATCGTCAAAAACAAATATATTACCTTCGGTATTGAATCCGACAACCTAAAAGCGGCAAAACTCCGTGCAGAGCGCGTGGAAACTGATGTCCTTAGCAATTTCAAAACCCTCGGAGTAACATCGCAACCGCTGGACGGCACAGAACGCTTGGAAGTTTTGCACGACATGCTTCATCCCGATGGCAATGCCAAATTCAACTTTGACTGGAAGGACTTACCTCACGCGGGATTGTCAACAAAGGATTATATCGCGCCGCCTTCCTTCGATTTCCGCGACGGACGAACATTTAAAATGGGCGAATATTATGGCGCGGTTAGTTATTTGCAAATCCTCGCACCGGAATTAACAGACAGAATGCTCGCGGATTTTCTCGACCTTGATTCGGCAGTAACTGTGACGATTCATATAAAATCCATTGACCAAGCCGAAGCAATTAAAACCGTAAAACGCAAACTTACCGACCTCGACCGCATGAAAATTGAGGAGCAGAAAAAGGCAGTACGCAGCGGCTATGACATGGAAATAATTCCTACCGACCTTGCAACTTACGGCACGGAAGCCAAAGCATTGTTAGAAGATTTGCAGTCGAGAAACGAGAGATTATTCCTTGTTTCAATTCTTGTTTTAAACACCGCGAAATCGAAGCAAAAACTCGAAAACGATATTTTTGCGGCGGCGGGTGTAGCGCAAAAATATAATTGCGCGTTAAAACGACTGGATTATCAACAAGAGCAGGGGCTTATGAGTAGTTTGCCGCTTGGGTTAAACCAAATTGAGATAAAGCGCGGGCTTACAACATCTTCCGTTGCCATTTTCATTCCGTTTACGACCTGCGAATTGTTCCAGAGTGGCGAAGCCCTGTACTACGGACTAAACGCACTTTCCAACAATTTAATCATGGCAAGCCGCAAGGCATTAAAAAATCCAAATGGTCTGTATGTTGGGACTCCGGGGAGCGGTAAGTCTTTCAGTGCGAAGCGCGAAATTATTAACGTGTTTCTAATCACCGACGACGACATTATTATATCCGACCCCGAAGCGGAGTATTTTCCGCTTGTAAACAGGCTTGGCGGGCAGGTTATAAAATTGTCACCGACTTCACCGCAACACATCAATCCGATGGAAATTAATACGAATTACAGTGACGAGGACGACCCTTTGACGCTTAAAAGTGATTTTATTCTATCTTTGTGCGAGTTGATTGTTGGGGGAAAATCCGGGCTTGAGCCTGTAGAAAAAACCATAATTGACCGCTGTGTACGGCTCGTATATCGTGACTATCTCGCCGACCCGCACCCCGACAAAATGCCGATTTTAGGTGATTTGTACAATCTTCTCCGCGACCAATCAGAATCGGAAGCACAGAGGATTGCAACCGCGCTTGAAATTTATGTCACAGGCTCGCTCAACATTTTTAATAATCGCACAAATTGCGATATTACTAATAGACTTGTCTGTTATGACATCAAAGAAATGGGCAAAAGTTTAAAGAAAATCGCAATGCTTATCTTGCAAGATGCCGTGTGGAATCGCGTTACAGTCAACCGTGCCGCAAAGAAAACAACGTGGTTTTATCAAGACGAGTTCCACCTCATGCTAAAGGAAGAACAAACCGCCGCGTATAGCGTGGAGATTTGGAAACGCTTCCGTAAGTGGGGAGGGATTCCGACCGGGCTGACCCAAAACGTCAAGGATTTATTGGCTTCACGCGAGATTGAGAATATTCTGGAAAATTCGGACTTTATCTATATGCTCAACCAAGCGGCAGGGGATAGGCAAATTTTAGCGAAGCAGCTTGGCATATCTGCACATCAACTTTCGTATGTAACCCATGCCAATGCGGGAGAAGGCTTGCTTTTTTATGGCAACATCATTATCCCATTCGTGGATAGATTCCCAAAAGACAGTGGGGAAATCTACCAATTAATCACGACGAAATTATCAGAAACACAAGAATCTTAGGTAGTAAGCTAAGGAGGTGAACACCGCATGGACGAAAATGCAAAAAACAGTCTTATGAATAATAATTATGTTAAGGAAGTATTCGCCGTTCTCAAAGAAAACGGCAAAGACGCTTCGGGGCTTGCCGCAATCATCAATCAAGTTAAGGAAATGGAGGACTTTGTAACAAAAGCCGAAAGCTGTATTTCAGATATGAAAACGCAACTTGATGAAATGCGCGAAGCACAGAATCACCCGATTCGGACAATGCTGCAAAGCGCGATTAAATCAATGTCGGCGATGGTTGCGAGTGTAAAAAATCAGATTTCCGAATTAAAAGCTAATATCGTTGAGGGTTGCAAAAATGCACTTTCCGCTGTAAAGGAAAAAGGCGCGGCAACACTTAGTAAACTTGCGTCATTTTTCCGTGTGAAGGACATGTTGTTCTCAATCAAAAACAGTACCGTCAAAATTTCCGATAATTGCGATAAGGCGTTGGCGCGGATTGATACCTTCTCAAAAGAATATCACGAAACAGGTTTGCACTTAAAAAATATGTTCCGTGTGGTAACGGGCAATCAACCCATTAACAAGGCGAAGGAATCAGGCAAGTTGGCAAAAGCCGTAGGCGCACCTTATCGCGCACAAAAAAATTGTATGGAAGGTATCCGAAGCCAATGCAATAAAATGATTGTCGCGCTAAATAAACTTGAACACAGCGTTGAAACAAAAGCGGCGGAACGTGCAGCACAGCCCAAAAAGCCAACGCTTATGGAAAGGCTTGAAGCTAAGAAAAAAGAGATAAAACTCTTGGAACTTGAAAAACCGCCTGTTGAACGTAGCTTGAATAAGGCAGAGCTTACAGTATGAGCCGAAAAAAATATAAAAAACGGGATAAGGTTACTCAAAAAATGTCCCGCGGTGGGCTTGTACAGCGTAATGAGGCTACAGGCGAGGATATTCGCGTTAGTAAACGCGACATGAATTATGATTTTCGGAGTGATACGCCGACCTCCGAAGCGTTTGAAATTGACGCGGAAGTAAAAAGGAAATCCAGCTTGTCCCAAGTTGGGACAAGGATGTCGGGACAGCAAAGCGAGAGCGCGGCACACAAAAAACGAGCAACTTACCGCCATGCTACGCAACAGCAGGTAACTTCGGAAATTTCCGACTCGGAAAATTCAATTCCATCTATACCTCCTGCACAAATTTTTACGCAGATACAACTCGAAAATCCGCGCAACGATGAGCATGTTGATGATGAAATTCCGTTGTACACGGATAATTCGTACAATCCACCCCAACCACAAGGCGGCGTAAACAAGTCTACAACACGCGGTAATAGCGCGTTATACCAAACCGAGCGACCTTCCTCATTGCAACTTGCAACGCAAGCGGATAATTCTCCGATTAAACACAACCTGCAAGCGGTGACTTCCGCGTTAGTGGTTGAAAAACCCACTGAAGCTCTCGTCAGTACGCGCTCCCCGCCACCCCCTGCCGATAAAAACAAAAAATATCGGACAAGACAGAACACAGTGATTAATTATAATACGGACTCCGTGCTTCACCATCAAGTGGATAAGCCAAAATCCCCGCTTACCCACAAGACAGACTATTCCGACAATTTTTCCGAGGAAAACCCACAAACCACAGCAAAAACACAAGACATATTACCATCACAACAATTTAACCAGCCCACACCAGCGAAGCAAACCAAATCTGACTGCGTTATGGATAGCGACAAACCAATCACTACACCCCTCCCCACCGAAGCAAATTCTTCATCGTCACAAACAACCCCTAACGCCACGCCCGAATCCGCGTTAGAGCAAAAAAAGCCAAGCAAACTAAAATTCTCCGACGATGAAACTGCACCTGTGCCGCGTATAGACCGCCATCTAATAAGAGCAGAGCAACAAGCCGACCGCGCAAACGCGAAACTGGAAAAAGCGCGAAATAATCTACCCGCAAAACGGACGCTTCACGCAGAGCGTGTCTTTGACGAGAAAAGAGGCAATGCTACGACCAAAATTTGCTTCGACAAAGAAATAAAATCCCAAGCCCAACACGCAAAAGGCTCTCTGCCCCTTCGCCCCGTCAAAGTCGCAACAAACGCTCTAATGTTAAAAGCCCATGCGAAAATTTATCAAGTGGAAAATGAAAACGTCGCAGTAAAAGCTGTACACAAGGTAGAACTTGCAGGGGAAGGTGCGGTACGCTCCGCACTTTACTTCCATAAGAACGCACCATACCGTCAAGTAGAGCGTCTTGAAAAGCAGGCAGCGAAAAAATCTAGGAAATTGGCTTATCGAAAGGCACTTGCGGAAAATCCAAAGCTAAAAAGCAATGTCTTTTCTCGCATGATACAAAAGCAAAAAATCCGCAGACAATATGCAAAAGTGGCGCGGGACACAAAAAATGCGGCGACAGGCACGAAAAAGATAGGAAATGTTATCACACGCACTTCACGATTTGCGGTAAAAATCATTACAAAAAATCCGAAAACGATTCTTGCTCTAGCTATAATCGGCGCAATACTAATTATTCTGATGTCCATGTTTAGCATGGGCGCAAGCATTTTTAGCGGTGGATTTACTTCCATCGTAGCGTCGTCGCATTTGTCGGAGGACGCAGATATTGAGCAGGCCGCGCTAACATTTTCTGAATTAGAAACAATTTTGCGTATTCAGATTCTTGACGTAGAAGCCAATCACCCCGGCTTTGACGAATACCGCATAAATACAGGCGTTATCGGGCATTGCCCAATGGAGCTTATGGCATATCTTACCGCTGTGCATCACATTTTTACAGATGTTTCGGCACATCTGTATGAACTATTCGCCGACCAATATCAACTCGAATTTATCCCAAGCGTGGAAATTCGTCAGAGATGGGTTACGCGCACCGACTTGGAAACAGGCGAAAGTTACAGTGTTTTGGAACCTTATGAATGGAGCGTCTTGACTGTAACACTTACGTCGCGTCCGTTCAGAGATGTTCTAATGTCACGAATGAGCGACAACCAACAAGAGCATTTTGCCATGATTATGCAAACAAACGGCAATCGGCAGATTGCTGGAAGCCCCTTCGATTTTAACTGGCAACCGTTTATTTCAAGTCATTTCGGATGGCGTGTTCATCCGATTTTTGGCGGAAAATCCATGCACAACGGCATTGACATCGGCTTGCCCACAGGTACGGAAATTCGAGCCGCCCACGACGGAATAATCACTTTCGCGGGTTACGCAGGTGGGTATGGAAATTTCATCGTCATTGACAGGGGCGACGGAATCGTAACACGCTACGCCCATTGTGACACGATTCTCGTAACCGTAGGGCAAACGGTTATGACAGGTGAAGTTATCGGCACGGTTGGAAACACAGGCGACTCCACCGGGCCACATTTACATTTTGAAATTTTGTATCACGGGGAATTTAGAAATCCCGCATTTTTCGCCCACATGGGCTAAACGGAGGTAGAGATTTGACTAATCCGAAAATTGAACGAAAAAAATCCGAGATTGCAAAAACAGAAACTCGGTTAGAAGATTTAAGAAACAAGTTGCGTGTGCAAAAACAGGATTTAACAGCCCTTGAGAACGAGGAAATTATCGCGCTTTTCCGCAGGGAGAGATTCAACGAGGACGATTTGACCGCGCTTGTAAAATCCAAGCAACAAGCCGCACCACCCATTGCGGCGGCAGAAAAGGAGGACGAGGAACTTGCTTAGAAAAAAGCTGTTAGTAATTTTGCTCATGCTGTGCATGGGCGTTTTTTATGCCACGGCGTTTGCGTCGGACGGCGAAACAAACACAGATGTATCGCTGTTTGTGCAAGCGGCATGGATTGAGGGTGAAATGCTCCGAATTAATGTCACCGACGCGCAGGGGATAAATTCATCTTTTGCCGTTCGGTTGGCGGATTTTAATTATGCAGAAAATACGGAATACATCTCAATTCAAGCCGTTGACTTAGGCGGCAATACTTCGGGTGTGATTCAAATTCGCAACCCAAATTATATTCCGACAGTGATGGAAATACCGGTTGTTCCGCCTGTTTCAGTAACTGTTAATCCATTGCCGTTGCCTACGCCAATTCCGTCGCCCACGCCACGACCCCTTACTCCTGATGGCACAGGCACGGTTATAGACAATGTGATGGACAGCGACGGCATAGAATTTTTCACAATCGGCACGGAGGACGAAAATGTTTTTTACTTGATAATTGACCGCCAGCGTAGTGTGGATAACGTGTATTTATTAAACGCAGTTACGGAGGAAGATTTGATGTCCCTCGCGCAAAGAGCAGGACGCGAAATTACTCCCACAGGAAGTTATAAAATCACTACGGAAAACTCCAACAATAAACCCGCTAACGAGGAAGAAATACCGCCTGTACCCCCCGAGCCAATACCAGAGCCGACCGCACAAAGTCGAGCAAATAATAACACGGGGACGCTTATACTTTTGGGCGTAATCGTTGTTGGCGTTGGTGTTGCGGGTTATTACTTTAAAATTGTCAAAGGTAAAAAAGATAATTTTTCCGATGACGACGATTACGGTTTCGACGAAGCCGACGACTACAACGAAGATTTTGAGAACGGAGGAGATGATGAATGAGTGTCACAAACTTATGTAACATGAAATTTCTTTTGCCGATACTCGCAATCGTCCTAGCTTTGGCATGGACGGTAAATGTTTACGCAGAAGATTCCCCCGGTTTGGCGATAACGGTAGTAGTGCCTTCGCATGAAGAACAGCAACCGACACCATCGCCAACCCCTGCACCGACACCCGCGCAGGTTTTCCCCACAAGCGTATTTGAAAACCGCGAGGGAAACCGCCGCGAAATTATCCGCGTGTATGAATTACGCGAGCATGAAAGCGCGATGCAAATTCCGCGAGAATCTTTTGAACGTGAGGGATTCCGCTTTGAACTTGCGGAAATAACGCGACGCGATATGCCCTCGTTCACTTCGCGGGCACATGTCGAAACAGTTACGGTAAACACGCAAACGAACGATATGTCAGCAGTTTTACAAATGCTGCCGCCCACAATCGAATTTGCCACCGAGGATGGATATTTCGGTGTACTCGCGTTGGATATTTCCACAATCCAAATGGAGCAAGACGGAACACGCACAAGTAACCGTACAGTAACAACCACGCGAGAATTTCCACATCTATCCTCGCCCGATACGTCTTTGATTCCTCGAAGCGTAACAGAACGCGGACGAACTTACCAACTCTCCGATGTGCAATGGCGGCAACAGGACGGCACAGCGGTTGACTACCGTCAACTTCCTGTAAGTTTTACCGCGGTTGCGACATTCTCGGCGACGGCAACATCATCTGTTCCTACAGGATTTACGACTACTGCCGAATTTGTCGGGGTTATCTCCCGCGTCACAACAGGTTTTACGGAATACACGGCATATTTTCTCGGCATCCCCATTGTTACGCCGATAATTTCACCCCCAATAACAAGCGTACTCGCGCCTGTTGGAAGCGATGAAAACAACGCAAGCGATAACGGCTATGCCGAAAATGGAATCGTACTTCCACCTGTATATCCAAACATGTACGATTACTACGATATTGCCGACGTAGAAAACGGCACGTATTACTCCGAAAGTTGCGAACTCGAAACATTAGAACGACAGGAGCGTGGAGCGACGGCAATTATTGTCGTGTTGCTTCTTATAATCATTGGGCTGTTAGCTTATATTTTTAAGTCACACCTTGCCCGATTGATTGGGGTTATTAAAAGTAAGTTTAACAAGACATCTGCATTGGCACTCGCATTGCTTATGGCAATGTCCCTCGTCATGGCGCAACCTATTACAATGTACGCAGTACCGCCGTATCGTTTTGGCGGCGGTCAGCAGGCTGTACATTTTAATGAAACAGGCGTTGTCGGCAATTCCCGCGAACACTTAGCCGTTGGTGAATTTTCCTCAACAACCCCAAGCATTTATCAATATGGGGATTTCCTCGGCACACTTCATGTAGAGCGGCTAAACCGCACCGTGCGTGTTTATGCAGGCGCAACAATGGAAGCGATGGATTTCGGCGCAGGACATTTTAGCTTCACAGGACTAAACCGCGGCAACACAGGCTTAGTCGGGCATAATCGCGGGCGAACAAACGGGTTTTTCAGCTTTGTGCGGCATTTACGCGAAGGTGATATTATTACGCTTGACGCAAACGGCGTAATGCGAAGCTACGCTCTTACCATGCTGTATACCATAGACGAAACGGATTTTTCGCCGCTTATGGAATTTAACGACAATCGGCTAACGTTAATTACCTGTGTAGAATATGTGTCGCACAAAAGGCGGGTAGCTGTTTTGTTGGAAATTGTATGATGATTTTATAACAAAATAAAATACATTGGAGGACTGCGAATGAAGAAAAAAATGTTTTATCTTTTTATTGCCTCGATTATAGGGGCATTTTTACTGTTACCAATAACCGTATATGCGGCGGGTACTCCCGCCCCACGTTACGGATTCGGTGCGGGTCAAGGACGCACACAACCAATAAACGAGAACGATTTTCACACTGCCGCATGGGATAGGTTTACGTTTCAATACGAATTTTCTTCCGGCGTAAACCACCGCTACGAACTCGGCAGACCAACAACGTGGAACGGAAATGTTCCTGTAGATATTTTTTCTGCAAACGTCAGGCGAGACCGTCATGTGGCTTTTGTTCCGCCGCGCTACGGAATATTTAGCGGTCATATCCCAACATTTCCGCACAATGGGTTTTTCCAGCAACCCTTACACCCCGCGTTTTGGAGTAGCTTTGAATTGCAAAATCCGAACGCTCTCTCAACTTTTGACACACTAAGCATGGGTGTGAATGCTCCCGTCCTCGGAAATCCCATGAATATGCACCATGTAGGGCAACAAGCGGTTTTCTCACCTACAACAAGTGATATTCCACCAGCAGGTGGATTTCTGCCGCCAACATCGGTAAATTAGGCTGTAGAACTCCTAAATCATGTCATAAACAGTCAATTAAATTTATGGTATTATTTTCTATAATTTTGTATAAAATGGTTGACATCTTGGAGGTTGGTTGCTATAATAAAATTGGAGATATTGTAGATAAATCAAGCTCTAGGGAGGTTTTTGACATGACAAAATTATTTAGGAAAGTAAGCCTTGCAACCTTTATGATACTTGCCTTACAAACAGCAGTATTCGCCGCAGAATCCGCACCAAACGAGCCACTTCCGCTAACGACATACGAACTAACCGAACTTATAAAAGAAGCACCAAGCCACACAGAAACCCGCTCTGCAACGACTTTCAAACCCCAAAGAATCACCCAAACCGCACTTGACGCTTGGATTGAGGAATATCAGAAGCTCGGAGCAAATGCCTTTGAACTCGAAATCGTCAAACTAATCAATATCGAACGCGAAAACCGTAACCTACAACCCCTCGCACTCGCCCCGAATCTAATGATGGCAGCACGATTCCACAGCCAAGAAATGGCAGACCTACGATTCTTCAGTCATAGAAGCCCACATCATGGCAGAGCAGTTTACAGAGCGGAAATGTTCGGGCATAAAAACATCCAAGACCATGTTTGGGGAGTGCAAGAAAATATAGCAGGAAACACCCGATGCCCACAGGAAGTTGTAACAGCTTGGATGAACTCACCATCACACAGAGCAACAATCTTAGGAGAAACATTCCTAACAATCGGTGTCGGAATTGTTCAAAGCGGCGGAACTACTGCAAAATTCGGCTCATAAACAAAAATATATCCAAAATGGAGCAGATAAAAATGTCTGCTCCATTTTTATTTCAAGGAGGAATGAAATTGAGGAATAAATTTAAACCTGTAATGGCTGTTTTCTTGGCAGTCTTAACCCTTCTCGGAGTCATGCCGTTTAATATAATGGCGAATGAATCCGTAACGGAAAACGCCACAACCGTCTATTTCATGGGCGAGGAAGCGACGCTCGAACTCGGCGCGGATGGGCTTTTCCATGTTGACGCAGATACTCTTGATGTAGATATAGAAACATTGGGAAATCAAACAGAATTTGCACTCCCGCCGTATGTTTATATTGATGGCGAACGAGTACCGATTGATAGCGACAGGATTCTGAACATCACACCTGTTATATCTTCTTCTGATGAAGGTAGTCTTTTTACGCCTTTCGGTATTATCCCTGTGAGTGCTTCTGCACCGCCTATAACCGCAATCTTTCATATAGACCAAGACGATACATGGGACAGCACTGTTTCCATGACTATGAGCGGCAGAACGCGCACGGTAAGCCCGCGCCGTTATGTTGCTATGATTAGCGGTTTGGAATACGAAATATTTTGTGCCGACCCGACGCTCCCCGGCCCTGCCGATGGCAACGCCGTGTATGAAACTTCGGGCGAAGATACGATTCAATCAATCAGAAACGTGCTTAGATACGGATTCCCTGTAAATCCATTTGTATCCGCTCCTACGTTGGATAACAATACTCGCGTATGGAACGCATATATTACCCGCGTTGCGATTGCGATGGCAAATAATCCATCTGCTACATTTACGGGTGATTCTACAACCCTAACCGCCGCACAAAATTTAGTTAATAATAATATTCCCGGCGAACATTTAAATTTTGAAACCCTACGTCCGGCGATTGAAATTAACGGAGAACAGTTTGCAAGCGATTTCGCAGGAGCAGTTGGCGCAGACGCGGCGTTCGCGCAGTCGGATATGTTCAGCGTAACCCATAACCGCAGAACTAACGCCGCAGATAATCCGTTTTACTTTGAATGGGCGGCGGGAACACCCGCAGGCTCTCGTCTTATTGTAAACGGACAAACATTTACGCACCCCGATATTCCAACCGAACGCTTTCGCGGTGAGGTAGACTTCCGCTTGGAAATGCCAAACACCGCCGAAAATCGTGGACAGGAGGCGATGGTATACCTCGTTGGTATGCACAACGAGTTTGCAGGGCGCGTATGGCGTTTACAGCACCCCACAAATCCATCTGGCTGGCAAGACATGGTTTTGTATATCCCTTATGTCCGTTCAAGTGCGGCGTTTTCCTTCGAGCCGATTGAAGGCGCGGGAAATCTTCGCATAATTAAACGCAACCCATCGGGACAAGGGCTTGCAGGTGCTGTGTTTCAAATAACAGGCCCCGATGGTTTTAATGTGCAAATGACAACCCCCGCGAACGGTATTATTTTCCTTGCAGGTTTAGAGCCGGGAGCATACACCGTAACAGAAACTGTTCCGCCACCGGGATATAGTTTATCTTCTCCAACAAGTCGTAACGTGAATATCCAAGCAGGGGTCACGGAAGCCGTTGAGATTGTTTTCGTAAATCATCCGCAAAATGGCAACGGAAATGGAATCGCACCCATGCCGTTAAGCACAGAAGTCCGTATACAAAAAATCTGTGCCTTGGGTAGAAACAACATCCCCGGTGCGATGATGCGTCTTGTGGGCATGACGGCAAATTATGTTACTCTGCCCGACGGACAAACCATTTCTTTTAATAACACAGGTATAAATCTCATGCAGGTTTTGACAGCAGGCGCAACAACCGCTGTTCAAGGTGATGTAACAAGCACGGTAGCAGACGGCGTTTGGACGCTAGAAGGATTGCCATTCGGGTTTTATATGGTATACGAGTACCGCGCACCCGATGGCTACAGCCTTTTACCCTCGCACACAGCAAGGGGTTTTTGGTTAGCACCGCCGAATGTCAGCGTAAATATTAGCCAACCCGACCTAAACATCAGCGGCACAGGCAATGAAAGCAGTTGGAATGTTGACTGGTCACTAGGCGATAGCAGCGGCAATATGGGTGGCGGCGGCGACCCGGAAGCAGGCTGGAACGCCGAGGGAACAATCACCATTCCGGGCGACAGCATGGCTCCACCTGAGTTTGAAATTATCGAAATGCCAAACCCATCCTCGGTGTTAATAACTTTTGAAAATTACCCGTTTTCCGAAATTGTTGTGTACAAACGCGCAATAAACAACGGAGTCGAGGGTGATTTTCTCTCCGACGCAACTTTCCGCATACAAGGATTTTTCGTAGAGGGAAATGCTCCGCAGATTATTGATATGGTAGGCGTAACCGACGCAAACGGACGGCTCGTATTCCGTGGACTTCCCGCAGGGAATTACACTATCACAGAGTTGCAAGCCCCCGCAGGATTCATGCGGAATTATCCGTATCATAGAAGCGTAAACGTAAGCTGGGGACAGCTTGACGGACACCCATCACGACCTGCTCCGTCCGTAGTGTTTTTCAATACGCCGAAATCAAGCCTTGAAATTCACAAAGTTTGTGCAAACACAGGCGCGAATTTATCGGGCGCAGTTTTTGAAATTTCCGACCCCGTAAGCGGTGAAACGTGGGAAGCAACCACAGGCGCAGACGGTAGGGCAATCTTCGGACAAGGTGGGAATTTCCTCTATCCCGACCGCACGTATATTGTACGTGAAATTGTTGCGCCGCTTGGTTTTGTGCTAAACAGCACCCCGCGCGAGGTTGTTTTAACCCCCGGCGACAATAACGTAATCACTTGGACGAATTATCACAACCCAAGCCTTACAATCATCAAACGTGATGCCGCCGACCACAGGCTTTTGGCAGGTGCAGTTTTTGATGTAACTTTTGAAAACGGTCAACCAATCGCCGGAAGTCCATTCACTACAGACGCACAGGGTAGAATAGTTATCCCTGAAATTTTGGGCGATAACGAATTTGAGCGTACAGTAATTGTAACGGAAACAGCACCGCCGCCGGGTTATAATCTTGCCACACCAAATTGGCAGCGTGTTGTAATCCGCGCAGGCGAAGATAACGTAATCACTTTTGACAACGAACGTATGCCAACCCTTACAATTCAAAAAATTGATGCTCGTACAGGTTATCCGGTACAGGGTGCATGGTTTGAGATTGAATATCTCGGCGCAACAGCGGGAACAGGCACAGGCAATATCGGTCAAAGCGGTATGCTTACTGGCAATCCGTTTATCACCGATAACAACGGACGTATTATAATCGAGAGTGTTTACAGTGGGCGTTACCGTATTCGTGAAATCCGTGCCGCCGACAACTACTGGCTAACGCCATTGGAAGCTAACCGCACATGGATTATCGAAGTGCGCGACAATGAGGATTACACCCTTGTTGTGGAAAACACTTTGCTTCCGACTCTTGTAATTACCAAACGGAACGCACTCACATGGCGACCGATTCCAATGACGCAATTCCGAGTGGAATATGAAGTGCCAAACAGCCCGCACGTTCAGCATATCGGCTACTTTATGACAAATATGCAGGGGCAAATTATTTTGCCGTTCGTACAGGTTGGGTGGTATCGCGTGACCGAAACCCGCCCCGCGTTCGGAATGACTTTAGCGACAAACAATAATTTCCGCGTATTTCTACAACCCGGCGATAATTCCTACGCGCTAATCCGTGAGGGCATAATCGCAAGCGAAAGCATGATTGCGCCAATGGTAGAAACTGCTCCCGAAATATGCGACGAGCCTGCTTTTGAGCCATGCGAAACCGATAGAGAATATCTGCAACGCGGCAGCAGTGTAATTGAAAACGCGCCTACGCCCGATATTCCAAATGATGTAGACATGGAAGCAATCGAGCCTGATATGGACGCTTTTGTTGACGAAGAATTTACACCCGAAGCAAGCGAAGCCCCAATCATTTATACCAACTTCCCCGATGATTTCTTTGAAAGAATAGACATTGAAAACATCGAAATAAATTTATACGACAATCCACAACTAGCGGTGCGTATGAGTAGCAATCTGCAAGTTTGGGGCGGCGACCAATTTTGGAACAACGACCTTGGCGTATGGAATTTCCCACAAAACAGCCTTGTTATCCGCAAGGAAAACGCCGTAACAGGGGAGCTTCTGCAAGGAGCAACATTCTCTGTAACGCAAATCTCAAGCGGTAATGACAGCGGCTTGGCAGGCACAATTATCGGACATTTCATAACAAACCACAGCGGAATTATTGTAATCGCAGGACTTGACCCCGGCTACTTCCTTGTGGAAGAAACAATCCCTCCCGATAATTTTACACTCTCTACAAATAACCGCCAACACGCATTTTTACGACCCGATGGCACAAGCATTGTGGAAATGACATTTTCCAATCTGCCATACAGTAGTTTAATTATCACCTTACGTTGCTCTGTCACAAGTGCGCCGATTCCTAACGGCGAGTTCCGTGTGACCAACTCAGCAGGTGCGGTTGTAGGTACAGATAACGGACATTTTTGGACAAATTTACAAGGTGAAATCCTTATACCAAACGTCGTACCCGACAGTTATGTAATCACCCAAGTAACCGTACCATCTCTGTTTGTTATTGACCTTGTACAATCTACACAGACCATCCGCGTAAATCCCACAGGGCAGATATACCGCGTAGACTTTTTCAGCGACCCATTATCTCAACTTCTTATAACTTTGCGCTGTGAAGTCACAGGGCAGCCCATTCAAGGCGGCGAGTTCCGAGTTACCAACTCCGCAGGAAATGTTGTGGGAAGCGCGAACGGCATTTTCTTCACAAATTTGCAAGGCGAAATCATAATCCCTAACCTCGGCGTAGACAGCTATGTGGTAACACAGCTTAATGCCCCTGCTGGGTTTAGGCTTGGCAGTCAAAACAGTCAAACCATTTTTGTACAACGCCCCGCCGAAACCTACGCGCTACACTTCACCAATGAGCCATACAGTGGTTTGATTATTCAAAATCTCGACGGCTATAACGGCGACCCGCTCCCCGGCGTTCGCTTCCGCATTGACCGCATAAACGACAGCGGAAATGTATTCATTGGAGAACACGTTACCGACAACAACGGCAGAATCGAATTAACAGGACTTCTCGGCTCGTTTAACATCACTCAGATTGACGTTCCAAACGGTTGGGAGTTCGACGCACAGCCAATCAGAATCGCACAGGTAAACACAGGCGTACCAACGCTTGTAACTTTCCATTCCCCGCGCATGGGAAGTTTGGAAATCACACTTACAGACGAGGACGGCAATCCACTTTCGGGTGGACGTTTTGAAGTGCGTCGCCAAAACGGACTTCTTATAGGCGAATTTGTCACCCCTGTAAGCGGCATGGTAAACCTACCAAATTTGGGAAGTGGTTGGTTTACCGTAGAGCAAATCGCCGCGCCACAAGGCTTTGTTATGACCAACACAGGGCGAAGTGTGGAAGTTACAACAAACACCGTAGCCCGTGCAAATTTTGTAAATATTCAATCACCGAGCCTTGTGATTGAGAAGGTTTGCACCGACGGCACTCCCCTCGCAGGCGCGGAGTTTGAAGTAAGAACGCTTGCGGGTACGCTAATTCACCGCGGCACAACTAACAATGGCGGTATAATCAGCATTGCAAGGTTAGAGCCGGGAGCCTTCATTATAACGGAAACCCGCGCTCCGCAAGGCTTTGTTATTACTGAGCCGAGCCGTGTAGTTGAAATCGTTGCAGGGCAAACACTAACCGAGCGTTTTGTAAACCATCGCGCTCCCGCACTCGTAATTGAAAAAGTTTGCGAACAGGGAAACCCACTTGCGGGTGCAGAGTTTGATGTCCGTCGCTTAAATGGTGAAATTGTTGTACGTGGCGTTACAAACGTCGGCGGCTTGTTTATAATAGACGCACTCGNCCCCGGCGCATATGAGGTAATCGAANCCCGCGCTCCCATCGGCTTTGTGATTACCGAGCCAAGCCGTGCCATTCAGATAACCGCAGGTCAAACCGTAACCGAAAGATTTATCAATTTACGCCAGCCATCTTTGACGATTGAAAAAGTTGATGAAGGTGGAAATCCCCTCGCAGGCGCGGAATTTGAAATCCGCAGACCAAGTGGCGAGCTTGTACACCGAGGCGTAACAAACAACGGCGGCATTATCTCCATTCCAAACCTTGAGCCGGGAACATTCATAATCGAAGAAACCCGTGCGCCGCAAGGTTTTGTAATAACCGAAGTAGCCCGTACCGTAGAATTTGTCGCAGGGCAATCCCGCACGGAACGCTTTGTAAATCACCGCGCACCGTCGCTAATCGTGGAAAAAGTTGATACCGACGGAAACCCATTGGCCGGTGCAGAGTTTGAAATCCGCCGCTTAAACGGCGAGCTTGTAGTTCGCGGCGTTACAAACATCGGCGGCTTGTTTATCGTAGACGCACTCGACCCCGGCGTATATGAGATAGTCGAAACCCGCGCCCCGCAAGGTTTTGTTATCACAGAGCCAAGCCGTGCTATCCAAGTAACAGCAGGGCAAACACTCACCGAGCGTTTTGTAAACCATCGCGCTCCCGCACTTGTGATTGAAAAAGTTTGCGAGCAGGGAAATCCACTCGCGGGTGCGGAGTTTGAAATCCGCAGACTTAACGGCGAACTTGTACACCGCGTTGTCACCAATCAAGGCGGCATGGCTGTCATTGATGTTCTCGACCCCGGTGCATACGAGGTTATAGAAACCCGCGCACCGGAAGGATTCGCAATCGTTGAGCCGAGCCGAGCTATCCAAGTGGTTGCAGGCGAAACGCTTGTTGAGCGGTTTGTAAATCCTCGCCTTGCAACTTTTGTCATTCATAAAATTGACGGCGACACAAACGAGCCGCTACAGGGTGTTATTTTCGAGATTACCACCCTCGCGGGCGAACGTATACGCAACCCGCAAAACGGAAGTTTTGAATTTATAACCGACAACGCGGGTATGATTCGCTTACCGATGTTGGAAGCAGGGTCTTACGTTGCTGTGGAAACTCGACCTTTACTCGGATATATGGCAGCAGAGCCTATACCGTTTATCGTAGGGCATGACCGTGATTATATCATCACCGTGCGAAATTTCCGTTATCCCGACATTAACATTCGTAAAATTGATGGTAACACACAAGAGCCGCTTGCCGGTGTTCAATTTGAAATCGCGCGTTATTTTGCCAACGGCAGAATCGGCGAAAGACTGCGTAATCCTGTAGACGGTAGCTTCATTTGGACTACCGACCGCGCAGGGATTATCCGTATTCCCAACCTCGAACACGGCACATTTATTGCGACAGAAATTCGTCCGTTGCCGGGGTATATGCTTGCAGACCCTGTAATCTTCGTCGTTGACAACCATCATCCCACGACAATAACCATCCACAATTACCGATACAGTGAGTGGAACATCTTAAAATTAGATGGACACACCAACCAACCACTACAAGGCGTAGTGTTTGAAGTCGCAGTTTTCCACGGAAGCGGTACAACAGGCGAACGCATACGCAATGCACACAACGGTAGCTTCGAGTTTATTTCCGATGCCGCAGGTATCGCAAGAATCGGCGCGCTTGAGCCGGGGACGTATATCATAACCGAAACCCGCCCACTAGACGGATTTATGGTTGCCGAGCCTGTAATTATCAATGTGACAGGTCGTGAGGTTGATACTACCGTTACGATTCGCAATTACCGCTACAGTGAGTGGAATATCCTCAAGCTGGACGGCGACACTAATCAGCCGTTGCAAGGCGTGGTATTTGAAATCGCTCCGTTCTTCGGCACAGGAATAATGGGCGAACGCTTACGCAACCCCGAAAACGGCACGTTTGAATTTGTTTCCGACGCGGCAGGGCTTGTTCGTATCGGCGCATTACAACCCGGAACGTATGTAATAACGGAAACACGCGCACTGCCCGGATTCCGTGTTGCCGAGCCTGTGATTATCACCGTTACAGGCAATGAAGTTGATACCACGGTTATTATTCGTAATTATCGTGACGCACAGCTTACAATCCGTAAAATAAACAGCTTAACTCGCACACCTTTGGAGGGCGTTATATTTGAAATCTCTCGCCCCGACGGAACGCGCCTAATCAACCCACGGACAGGCTTCCACGATTTTGTAACTGACCGCAACGGGCTAATTTTCCTGCCTGTCATCGAGGACGGACGTTTTTATCTGCGTGAAACACGCGCATTACCCGGTTTTATCGTTGACGAGGAAGTAATCGCGTTTAATATTGACGCTTCCGCTCGTCAACGCGAACACGTACTTGTTGTGGAAAACACACCCGCCGCAGGACTTCTTGTTGTCGTAACAGATTCCCAAACAGGCAGACCGCTTGAAGGAATCGAAATCGAAGTACGCCAAGCCGACGGGCGTATCGTTACAGGGCAAATGCTCGACGGAAATCAACCGAACACACCATCAAACAGTCCACAACTCGCCGCAAACGGCAACTTCCTCACCGACAGCAGAGGCCGTGTAAACCTTAATCACCTTGCTCCCGGCGTTTATCACGTTCGCGTACAAAACACGGCGCGTGGTTTTCAATCCGATACAGATATTCACGTTGTAACAGTGGTTGCAGGGCAGCAGGCTGTTTTGGAAATTCAAATCGCTCCGCTTGCAGGGCTTCGTCTGTATCACTTCGACGCAATTACGCAAGCTCCGATTTTCAACGTGGAATTTATGGTGTTCGACCACAACGGCATGGTAGTCGGTAACTTCTACACCGATAACATGGGTATAATTGACTTCTCCGCAATTCTTGTGCCCGGACGTTATACCATTCGTATGACGCGCCCTGCGCGGGGTTATCACCACGACGATGTACCGCGTACTGTTGAATTTATCGCAGGCAAGGTTACGGAAATTCGGTGGGAAGCAATCCCAATCGCGGGACAGCTTCAGCTCCTTGTCGTATCGGGAGCAAATAACGAGCAGAACGCACTCCCCGCGGGCACACCGCTCTCAGGTGCTGTTTTTGAAATCTTCTCCGAACGCACAGGCAATCTTGTGGATAGAATTATCTCCACCGAGCGCGGAATGGCTGTATCTCGTCCGCTTCCGCTCGGCAGATACTATGCCGTAATGGTTGCCGCGCCACCGTTTTATATGATTAACCCGCAGAAGATTCCGTTTGAAATTGAATTTGCAAGCCAAATCGTGCGCTTCACTTTCCCGATTCTTCCTGCAAACACAGGCGTTTCCATTAACGTCACAGGACAGCGTGAAGTTATGCAAGGGCATAATATTTTCTATGATATTCGCACGATTCGCAACGATTCTACCATACCACTCGGCGATTTTTACTGGCGTGTGCAAATCCCTACAAACGCCGTCCGTGCCGACAGGCTTGTAACAGGTACGTTCAATCACAGCTTACGCTATACCATCACAGCCCGTACAAATCTCGGAAATTCTATTGTTGTCGCCGATAATCTCATGTCAACGCGCAACAATGTAGTCGAGCTACGCCCCGTACACCTCGGACTTGCAAACGATGAATATTTGATTGAAATCACGGTATTCTTCGGGCAAGTACCCGCAGGATTCACCGCGGTTGAAATTCCGCGCCTACACGTTGATGTGCTTTCCGAGCGTCAAGCATTTTTGCCAAACGGCATGATGTTCGCTTTGAAGGCAGATATTGGAGGCCGCGTTCCCGGCTCCGACGAATGGGTAATCGGTAACGATACTTGGGCTACTACTCTGTTTAGCCCTTCGCGTCCGTTACCGCGTAGTGGATTCTAAGCTCTAAAAAAGGGAAAAATCTACTTGGCAAGTAGTGGATGATGGGAAACTGCAACATGATAGGTCTGTAAATCAACCTATCATGTTGCACCCATTTTCTGCCGGAGTTGCTATATGATTGCACAAAAACGTGATATAATCTTAACTGGTTGGAGGTGAAACCCAAATGAGTAGTATGTATGAAATTCGGCTTTATGACAAAACCTTGCTCACGTTTGAATTAACCAGCGGTGAACTCGGTGGTTATGCGGCAAATATAGTGAAAATTGGAAAACCTCAAAAACTTCTTCCTCTTGATTTAAAACTCACAGGCGAAGGCGTAATGAAGTGGCTTGAGCGCAGAGTGATTCCGAAAAACAGAACTTTTGTTGAAGAAATACTGCGTTCGTTTGGGCTTGCAATGGGTAATACCAAGGGCATTATTGATGTCTGTAAGGGGCTTTCGCTAAACGACAGCTATTGGATTGTACCGGAAGGATTTGACGGTAAATTTTCGGACTTTAATCTGTATGAAAACAGATTTTCAGAAATCCTTTCGCTTGTTGCATACACAGGTATAACACAGAGCGATGCCGCGTTTTCAACATCACCTGAACTTACTACAAACGGAATGCTACCGAAAGCATGGCGATTTATAGAGGATGACGGTATCTACCTTTACAAAGGCGGTACAAGCGGTTTTGCCAATACAGGCAAAGAGCCGTTTTGCGAGTTTTACGCCGCACAGGTAGCAACAGCAATGAATATAGATGTCGTGAGTTATGACCTTGAAAACTGGAAAGGTATACTTGCGTCAAAATGCAAGCTATTTACTAACATTGATACAGCGTTTATCCCAATAGGAAGGTTGGTAAAAGAAGGTGGAATCAGCGCAGTTGTCAAATACTATGATGAACTCGGCGGCAATTATTCAGACGCAGTACGAGATATGCTTGTTTTCGATGCTTTGATATATAATGAGGATAGGCATTTCGGTAATTTCGGTTTGCTTCGCAATAATCATACAGGCGAGATAACATCTCCTGCTCCGATATTTGACAACGGAATTTCGCTGTTTAGCCATGCAATGAAAGATGATTATGCAGACTTGGACGAATACGCAAAAACGCGCGTTCCTGCTTACCCAAACACTACCTTTGATGGTATATGTAAGTCATTTGTAACTGCTCGACAGATAGAAAAGTTGCGGAAAATGCTTAACTTTTCGTTTGAACGGCATCCAAAATTAAATTTGCCTGAAGAACATCTTATGGCTATGGAGAAGCATATACGCAAAAGAGCATCGCATTTAATCGGGCTATCATAAAAAGAAAATAAGGGGAAATCCGTGTGAATAACTCAATGTTAAGCAGCGCATCCGCACTTAGAACACATGTTACTAAGATGGATGTAACCGCCAACAATATTGCAAATGTAAATACAAACGGATTTCAAGCAAGCAGAGTTACGCTCACTGATTCGTTTTCGCAAACAATTCAGCGGGCAAGGCAGGCGGCAAATAATAACGCCGGCACAAACTCAATGCAAGCCGGAAGCGGTGTATCGTTAGGCTCAATAGACAGGCTCGAAACACAGGGAGCGAAGCGCATTGTTGACGGTGAAGTCGAAATTATGAGCAATACCGATTTAGCCGTTGAAATGACGACAATGATTACAACGCAACGAGCCTTTGAAGCAAATGCAAGGGTGATACCGGTAGCTGATGAAATGTTCGAAGAATTAGCCAATTTAAGGCAACATAGGCAAAACTAAGTTTTCCGAGTTGTATTACACAAAAATAGCACATCAAAAGCCGCTCGAATTTTGAGCGGCTTTTTGCTGTGCATAATAAAGAGGTTGCGAGCCGAATACACAACAATGGTTTTTATGGGTTTTCCTGTCCGGTAATGCAAAATAGCATCGGAAACCATGAATCGCAGCAAGTAAGAAGCGCGTGTGCCGATTTAAACATACGCGCCTTATTTTTTACCGACCATTTCTTCTACAACTGTTGCAAGACCCGTAAGAGCGTTTTCATCAAGTAGTTTCATGTTTTCTACAATCCCTTTGATTTGTTCAGGGTGAGGATTACCCTCATCAAAAAACTCCTGCGGTGTTATCTTGAAATAGTCGCATATATAAATCAAACCCGTCAAAGATGGCTCCGTCTTGCGATTTTCTATATGGTTGATGTAATTCACGTTCTGCCCGATAGACAGGCTCATATCACGAGCTGACACGCCTTTTCCTTGCCGCAGTTTGGCTACTCGCTCCGCTACAAACGTTTCATAATCCATTACGTCGCACCTCCTTTACAATATTATAGCTTGCACGCATTAGTCGCATACATGTTGTTAAGCTGTATTTGTATTGACATGCAATTTAATAGCTTGTATAATTTCCTCGTTGCAATTTATTAAGTGTAGAAGTTGGGGTTGCCCTCGAAATTGACAGTCATAAACATAAAAAATAAGAAGGAGGCGACGATAATGGAGCGATATAGCTTACGGACTATTGACGAATTAAATCGTATAGTTATTCACAGTGAACTGAGGCAGAAACTCGGCTTAGAAACAGGGACGAAAGTTTTCTTGCAATCCATAGATAGCATTGTTGTTATGCGGCTAACAGATGGTAAATCCGAGCATGGTTGCTATGTTAGCCAAGTCAACGAATTGGGAATGATTGAACTTCCTGCCGAGTTACGGAAGCAGATGGGTTGGAAAATCGTAGATAAGATTGCCCTCTATAACACGGATAATCTAATTATTTTCAAAACAGTTTAACAGAAAACGTAAGCAGGCAAAGAAACGGGAGTTTTACGAATTGGCGTAAAGCTCCCGAATTTTTATGCGTTGTAAATTTGGTTAATATATGCTAATGTTGAGCATGATAATAGATGAAATTATAGGAGGTGCGTCTGATGGCAAAAGCCGCATTACAAAAAAAATCCACGCAAGGGAAAGACGGCGTACTTACCCTTGCACAATTAAGAGCCACAGGAATGTCGGCAATGAACGCAAGCAGAGCAGTTAAGCGCGGCGAGTTATTGCGTGTCGCACACGGCGTATACCAATCACCGGAACATGCACAATTTTTAGCCGACGAGATGTACAGCACACAGCTACGATATAATCAAATTATCTATTCACACGATACCGCTCTTTACTTGCACGGGCTTAATGACCGAGACCCGTTGAGGTATTCCGTAACCGTTCCAACAGGATACAATACGAAAAAACTTACTGCCGAAGGTGTTAAGGTTTTTTCGCTAAAACGCGAACTCTACGAAGAAGATATTGTGGAAATTGCAACAATGCATGGTAATATGGTAAGGATATACAGCTTAGAACGTACAATTTGCGATTGTCTGCGTAGTCGAAATAAATTGCAGTCTGAAATTGTTAGTGTCGGATTGAAAGGTTATATCCGCAGAAATGACCGCAACTTAAATTTACTAATGAAAACAGCAGAAAAATTTAAGGTTGCCACACTTCTAAAGACATATTTGGAGGTATTGCTGTGAGTTACAGTTACGATGCAGTACGGGCAAGGATTCAAAATATAACAAAAAAAACGGGCTTGAAACCCGATGTTATCTACCAACGCTATTTTATCGAAAGATTTATCGCTCGCATGGCGGCCTCAGAGCATAACGAAAGTATCGTCATTAAAGGCGGAATGCTCATTTCCGCAATGACAGGTATAGATATGCGTGCCACAAAAGACCTAGATGCGACTATTATCGGCAATCCTTTGACAAAACAGGATTTTGAAAAAATCGCACTTGATGTTGTCGCCGTGAATTTGGACGACAACATTTATTACGAATTTGTTCGAGCAGAAGAAATAATGTTGGATAATAATTACCCCTGCTGTCGCATACATCTTCGTGCATTACTCGGCAAGACGAACGCTAAAATAGAGATTGACCTAACTTCCGGCGATGCAATTACGCCAAAAGAAATTGATTTTGGTTTTCCGTCATTATTCGGCGGGGATAAAATCAAAATATTAGCCTACAATTTAGAAACAATACTTGCCGAAAAAATGACTGCTGTACTTGATTTAGGGGTATTTAACACTCGCGCAAAAGATTTTTACGATATTTATTTACTCACCAACACGCTTTCCGATAAATTTAATAATGACGTTTTGCAACAAGCATTTCGCAATACGATAAGTCGCCGCAAAAAAGAAAATTTGCTGGCTAATGTTCAGGAAACAATAACACAAACTCTTGAGAATCAAGATATTCGCAGGCATTGGGAAAAGTACCGTGTTGAATATTCTTATGCCGCAGACATTGAGTTCGAGCAAATCGAAGCCTCGATGTGTAGGCTGTTTGAATGGGCAGGGTACAAAATCAAAATTGAAAAACCTGCAAACTTAAAAGATGTTCCCAAAACCCTTGCCGAAAAACTTGCTTATAATCAAAAGAGAGTTGATGAAGCTGACGCAGTTAAGGTAAACAAACCCAATTCTCGGCGCAACATCAGGCATGATAGAGATTAGCAAATCAAAGGGGTGATTATATTGGCATACAGTGATGACCTATGGGCGGAATGCAAGAAAAAATGCCGTTTGAATATGGAAGATGTAGCACTCGCAAAAAAACTTGGTCTTAACCCTCGAAGTCTGATTAAAAACATACCGAGTGAAAGCCAGCCGTGGAAAGCCCCTGTCAAGGAGTGGTTACGCGAAATGGAAGCCAAGCGAAACAAAAAATCCGAACAGAAAGCCCGACGCAAGGGTAAAGAACAAGAAAAATAAATACTAAATCATATCCCAAGTGCCGGAAATCTATTTGGTTAGTAGATTCCCGGCATTTTTAATTTTAAAGGAGATTTTCAAATACATCTTATTATTGTTTTATTGTTGAAAAATATTTAGTCGGTGAATGCGTTACAAAACCATTTCCATTGCTGCCATCTAAGTGCCTTGTAAATTCGCCATTATTGCCCCATTCCCATGTTCCACCGCCTGTGCCTAGTTCAAAATGCGCCTTGGCAATGCCGAAGTCGAAGGCCATTAATGGCGCGGAAATATCTTTAACATACGCGCTTACTTTGCCGTTTTTGTACGAAAATATCACAGGCTGGCGGTGTATCGCCGAGGGTGCTTTTTGGACGGCTTCCATGCCGCGCATAAACCAATCCGGTACGGGACTGTCGCTTTCGAGCATTTCTTCGGAGCGTTTAGATTTTCTGTGTGTAATACTATATATTAATTTCTCTTTAAAGCTTTCTTTTTCGGCAGATTTTCCTACGATAATGGCGCAGACTACGGATTCGTTTTCTGATAATTTAACAGGCATATCCGAGCGGCTGTACATTCCACCCACCCAACAACTTGAAAGCCCCATCGTCGTTGCCTGTAAAACCAAAAGTTCGCCGTAATAGCCGAGGCGTTCGGCGGCGGCGTGGTCGTTTTCGTTGGCGATTAGACAAATGTAATCATTCACTCCGGAAAACATCCCATAGCTTTTTGTAAAGCCGTTAAAGGCTTTGCCATTATTGATTACAAGCTCCATACGGATATTTCCGGCTTTGTTGTATTCGTTGATTAATTCGCGCAATGCAGAAGCCGTGTGTGGCTCAATTAACTCGCCCGTAAATTTTCGCCGCGAACGGCGGATTTCGATTGCTTTCAATAAATTCATCGTATCGCCCCTTATCATTTCAATTATAAAGTTTCATGCAAAAAATATCAAAAATTTCGGAGGTGTCTATGAAATACAAATTAGTGATTTGCGAAAAACCAAGTGCCGCGAGGTCAATATCCGCCGTCCTAAAAGCCACAGAGCAAAAGGACGGTTTTTTTATTGGCGATGATTATATCGTGGCGTGGTGTACAGGACATATGCTCGAACTTGCCGCGCCTAACGTCTATGACGAAAAATACAAGAAATGGCAACTTTCCGACTTGCCGATTATCCCACAGGAGTTTAAGCATATTCCATCGAAAGGAAAATCCGCTCAGTTAAAAATTCTAAAAACGCTTATTAACCGCGACGACGTTGATTGTGTAATTAACGCTTGCGACGCAGGACGCGAAGGAGAAAATATTGCGCGTCGTGTTCTTGAATACGCTAAAAATAAGAAGCCGCTTTACAGGTTTTGGGCTTCATCAATGGAGGATTCTGCGATAAAAGTAGGCTTTGACGGGCTTGCAAACGGCGAGGAATATGACAATCTTGCCGCCGCCGCGTCTTGTAGGGAGTTTGCGGATTGGATTGTTGGTATAAACGCAACGCGAGCGTTTTCGTGTTTGTATGGCGAAACGCTGAACGTGGGGCGAGTACAATCGCCGACCCTTGCACTACTCGTTAAGCGCGAAGCGGATATTGTGGCGTTTGTAGAAGTGCCGTTTTATGTGCCGTACTTGGCGGCTAAACATGACAATGGTAATGGCTCTGCAACTTGTTTTTCGGCTTTGGGTGAAAAATTTGCAGACGAGGAATCTGCGGAAGCCGTAGTTGCCGCCTGTAGAGATAAGAAGGTAACAGTCCACTTGGTCGAGCGCAAAGAAAAAACATTGTCGCCGCCTAAATTGTTTGACCTTACAGAACTACAGCGTGAAGCCAATCGCCGTTTTGATTTTACCGCGCAGGAAACACTCGACTACGCGCAGTCATTATATGAAAAAGCGTTGATTTCGTACCCTCGCACGGACTCGCGCTTCATAACTTCCGATATGAAAGATATTGTAAGTGAGTTGGTAGAACTTGCGCGGAAGCTGCCGGAATACGACAAACTTGAATATACGCCGAACATTGACAAAATCATCAACAATGCAAAAGTAAGCGACCACCATGCAATTCTTCCCACAAATAAAGGTATACATGCCGATATTTCCGCACTGCATAAGGGCGAGGGTAACATTCTAAAACTCGTCGTTGGGCGACTGCCTTGCTCCGTCGCGCCGATTCATCGGTATGACTTCACCACTATAATTTTAAAATGCGGCGACCATTTCTTCACGGCAGAAACAAAATATCTCATAGAAATGGGATGGGGAGCTATAGATGTATATTCCCGCGACGAGGGCGACCCCATAGATTTCAGCTTGCCCGAATTTACCATAGGACAAGAATTGAAACAAGACGGCGTAATCGTAAAAGAAGGCACAAATACGCCGCCAAGACATTTTACTGATTCCACACTTTTAGGGGCAATGGAATCGGCAGGCGCAACAGATTTACCGAAGGACGCAGAGCGACGCGGGCTTGGAACACCTGCCACAAGAGCAAATTTGCTCGAAAGGCTCATAAAATCGGGCTTTGTTGTGCGTCAAAAGAAAAATCTTATTCCGACGGAAAAGGGAAAAAATCTAATCGCCGTTTTGCCCGACGCTCTAACATCTCCAATGCTAACCGCAGAATGGGAGCATAAATTGTGTCAAATCCAGCGAGGCGAATTATCGGAAGCCGAATTTATGAATGGCATTTCGGCTTTCATTAAAACAATTATTGCCGAAAACAATGTCCCAAAGCCGGAATATCTCAGTCTTTTCAAAAGCGGTAAACCAAGAAATGAAACGCTGGGTTATTGCCCACGTTGCGGTGAATCCGTGCGCGAAGGTATCAGAGGTTTTTTCTGTGATACTCAAACATGTGGGTTTAAGTTATGGAAGGATTCAAAATTTTGGACGACAAAGAAAAAACCGCTAACCGCTGATATTGTAACTGCGTTGCTCAAAGATGGGCGTGTTGCCTTAACCGGATTACATTCCGAAAATACAGGGCGGAAATATGACGCGACAATAATCCTCGATGACACAGGCGAGGGTTTTGTAAACTTTTTAATGAAATTTACAAAGGGGGCGTAAAAAAATGACATTTAACCAAACCATTGGAAAAATTATGCACGAAGTTGAGAGTAGTGCGAAAGAGCCGTTTATTGTTTTCAGAAATGCTGACGGAGGGTGGCACTGTGATACAACTGTAAACCAACACGGCGAAAAATATGATTGGGTTGACGATATACAAGACCCCTATGCCGTAACGCTAACCGGTGCAGAATTGGCACAGGGCAGCTTTGCACATGTTTACGACAGAATTTTAAACGAAAGGCTACGCTCCGAATATGAAAAAGGTAGCTTTCCCAACACCGACCCCAAAGAGTTAGAAGCACTTATTAATATGGTAGAAGAAAACATTAGCAAATTTTCTTCCGAAGTAACCGAGTATCTCACCCTGTACGACAGACCACTTGCCGCACTTTATGAAATGGCATCTACAAGCCTCATTAGCGGCGATTACGACTATGACCATGAGCAAGTAGATGAGGTTGTAGACGAGATAGAAGATGAAGTGCATCGCAGGTTAAATAAGCGCAAAGCCGTTGAAATCCCCCTCGGCGAAGAACAGCTACCTCCCTCGGAACAAATACAGTCCAACAAATACAACATTTTTGGCTACGAAGAAAAACTTAGCATAAAACTTGCGGGAAAGCATGTTGTATTTGCGGAAAATCCGAATGAAGAAGCCCCGTATCTCGTTTGTTATGTAAAAAACGATAATCCTCTTGGCCTTGTAGAATGTTTTAATGATGAAATTTTTGCCGATTACGTTGAAGCCATGCGGGGGTTTGCCGACAGACTTGATGGTTTGGTAGACGAACTCGAAACCGAGCGCAACGCATTTGGATTGTCGGCAAATCCGCTTACAGCTACCGCATGTCTACCGGAAAGCGAAAATATGGATTGGGAAAACCAACTCATAATCGTAAAAGCAGATTCTCTCACGCCGGAGTACCGAAGTGCGGAACACCAACTTGCTATTTGTACAGGCGGTTTTGGCTCCCAGCCGAACGCGATGGGCAGAGCAGTTTACGTTGAAGAACTATACAGCGGTAAAAAATGCCGTTACGACCGCCACCAAATCGAGGGTGTAGCCGACCCCGCAAAACTGCCCCAATGGGCTGCAAAAAAATTAGCAGAAATGAACACAAAAAAAGAGCCGTTGCAAAATCAACGTGAAAAACCTGCAAAAACCCTTCACGACAAACTTAACAATGCCAAGAAAAAAGCGGCATCGGAAAATGCAACGAGAAAATCTGTGCGTAAAAACAAATCTAAAAACGGGCAGGAGGTTGAGTAAATCATGGCGGCATCATCACAAGTTAAGGAACTTACGTCAAAACTCGAACAGGGCGTAAAAGATGTTTTCAGTAGCGAAATGTTCGCAAATTATCTGAGAACAATGGCACAATTCCACAAATACAGCACCCGGAATACTTTGCTTATTCACATGCAAAGACCGGGTGCTACTCATGTAGCGGGGTTTAAATCGTGGACAAGTAAATTTAAACGGCATGTGAAAAGGGGCGAAACGGCGATAAAAATTCTCGCGCCTGTACCTTTTATGAAAACCGAAGAAAAAGAAGCTCTCGACCCTGTTACAAAACAGCCAATTTTGGATGAAAACGGCGCACCCGTTATTGAGTACAACGAACTCCACCTTGCGAGGTTTAAAATTGTAAATGTATTCGACGTATCGCAAACAGACGGAAAGCCTCTGCCGTCATTAGTCCAAGACCTTACGGGCAACGTGGAGCAATACATCGCGTTTTTAGACGCACTCCGCGCCGTTTCTCCCTTGCCAATCGTCATTAAACCCATGCCCGAAGATACTGACGGTACTTGCTACTTCGGAAAAGAAATCGCAATACGCGAGGGAATGAGCGAAGTACAAACCGTTTGCGCCATTGTGCATGAAATTACCCACGCAAAATTGCATGACATTGAATCCATACGAATGACTGACGAAAAAGCGAAAGCAAAAGACCGCCGCACCGAAGAAGTTGAAGCGGAGTCTGTATCATATGCCGTGTGCCAATATTTTGGCATAGAAACAGGCGCGAATAGTTTTGGCTATTTGGCAGAATGGAGCAATGGACGCGAGTTAAAGGAACTTAATACTTCACTTGAAACCATACGCAAAACAGCGGCGGAGCTTATCGAATCTATAGAGGGAAAATTTCGTGAAATTGTAAAAGAGCGCGATATTGTTTTTATAATCGGCGAGGAACAAGAAAATCCACTTACGGAGGAAAATTTGCCCGACGAGCCTACGGGCGATTCTCTTCCGCATAAAAATTATCATAAGTTTGCGGAAATGTTCCCTCAATTTACGAATGGCGAATACAGCTATATGAAACTCGACGCGGGCGACAGCATGATGCCGTTATCCCTTGAATGGTTGGATGATAACAGAATCTCCATCATGCACACATACAAAATGAACGGCGACCTCATGTGTGACCCTATGATTACACTAAAAATAGACCAAGACGCAAGAACAATTTCCGGCTCAGAATATCAACAAAGTATGCCGCCGCTGTATCAGCGTGTAGAGGAACGCGGCTCAGGAATCAGTGTTGATGGTAACGGCAAAGAGAGAGTAGTTTTCGGCTTAGAGCAGGAAATTAACGATTTTATGACGCAGTGGCTTAGTAATATCTCACAGCAGGGCTATGTTCCTGTTGCGGCAGACATAGAAATTGACACCGAAACAGTAAGGATTTCCTTCGACCAAAACGGCAATCCAATTTTCCCCGAAGCGGAAACCACACCTGACGTTTTGCCTACCGAAAATCCCATACAACTGCCTGACCCAATAATCGGTTTGGACGAAATGCAGAAATATGGGTACACAGCCAACGAGATTCTTCCGCTAACGCAAGCTCGCGCACTGGAATTATACGATGCCGACCACACAGTTTACATGTTGCATACAGATAATACCGAAGCGATGATTTTCGACCGTGAAGAAATTTCAACCCACAACGGCATATTTGGCATTGAGCGGGAAGAATGGGAGGCGGCATTAGAATTTTCGGAAATGAAAGAGCAAACAAAAAACAGCGAAGGGAGCCGCGAAGCCGACCTGCTATATGGAAGTGGAAACCGTTTTGGTATTTATCAAATCCCAAGCGACGTGGATTCCATGCGGGATTTACGTTTTGCGTCAATGAGCCGATTGGAAGAACTCGGATTATCTCCCGACCGCAACAATTACAACCTTGTTTACTCCGTGCCCTTTGACGACAGAGTTGAATATTTAACCGACCGTTGTAAAGTATTAAACAACATTAACACAAAATTCAACACCGACCATCCCTCAGATTATGAGGGGCGTTCTGTTTCGGTGAGTGACGTTGTCGTCTTAAAATGCAATGGCGATGTAACGTCGCATTTTTTAGACAGCAAGGGATTTGTAGAAATTGCAGGCTTTCTCGGAGATGAAAATATGCAACCGCCAACTGTCGAAATTCCCGCACAGGAAACCAAGCCATCCTTGTCCCAAGTTGGGACAAGCAATGTAAAAATTTTAACCGCGGCGGAACGAAACAACACTCCCAAGCACCAAAAGCCCAAGCCCACTTTAATGGCGCGGCTTGAAGCAGGCAAGAAAAAAGCGGCGCAGCAGGGGCATCCCGACGCGCAGAAAAACAAAACTATCGGAAGGGTTGATTAACATGGATTTATCTGTATTCACCGTGGAGGAAGAAAACCTTATTTGCATTTACGATGTAACAAACCGCACCGCACTAAAAGCCGCGCTTATAAACGCCATGCCACACTTTGACGAGCCGGAAATGTGCGAGATTGCCGAAAATATCGTCAAAAAGTTAGACGGCATGACCGACGACGAATTTTCCGCGCTTTCATTCAGCCCCACATATTATAACGAAAACTACGAGGAAGGAGATTAGCCTATGTCAAAAAAATTGCAACTCTACCAAGGTGTGGCAGAACAAGAATCACGTAATATTACCGACAATTCCGGCAATTGGAGAAATTTCTTGGACACCGCCGCACGTATGTACAAATATCCGTTCCCCGACCAACTTCTTATTTACGCACAACGCCCCGACGCGATTGCCTGTGCCACAATGGACACATGGAACGACAGCTTTAATCGCTGGGTAGTAAGCGGCTCTAAGGGCATCGCCTTAATTGACGACACAGGCAATTTTCCGCGTATAAAATATGTTTTCGATGTAAACGACACGCAACCTTCATTATATAATTCGCGTCCCGTTAAGCTATGGGAAATGCAACAATCGCACCGCGAACTCGTACTCGAAGCCCTCGATGGCATTTACGATGATGTTAGCGACAACATAGCGGATTCATTCCGCAACATTGCACAGCAACTTGCGAATGAATATTATGATGATAACGCCCATGAAATTCGTCTTGGTGCGGAGGGTAGCCGCTTAAACAATTTTGACGACCATGCCGTTTCAGAAATGTTCAAGCAAACCCTCACCAATAGTATTGCGTATTCGTTGATGTCGCGCTGCGGTTTTGATACCGCGGAGCATTTCGATGACGACGATTTTCTGTATCTTAGCACTTTTAACACTCCCGACACCGCATATGCGCTGGGTACGGCAACAAACGAACTTTCCGCGCAAGTTTTAAGGGATATTGAGCGCGTAATAAAAAAACATGAGCGGCTACAAACCGCTGAGAGGAGCGTCGAAGATGAACGCGAAAATAACATACAGCCCGGTGGGGGATTATTTTCTCACCGACATACGTCTGAGCGAGCCGCCGAGGGAACTGACCGCACCGTTGGGAATGTACGGACGAATGAGGAAAACATTTCTGAAAGAACATCGCAAGATAACATACAACACAATGCTATTGAAAGAAACGCTGTTCCCGCATCTGCGCGAAGTGGAGGAAGCGGCGAACTCGCGGATGGAGCAAGTGATGAAAATTCTAACCGAGGGGACGAAACTACCCGACAAAGCAACGAATCCAATGGAGTGGACGGCAGAAATGAACGCCCTGAAAGCCCAAGCGAGCGAGATGGTTTTGACCGAACTGATTTACGCCAACTAAATACCGAAACGCTGTCCGCACAGGATGGCGTTTTTCATGTAAATGATGGCTTGTCCCAAGTTGGAACAAGACTAACTGCAACCAACACGCAATTATCGAACAGTGTTAGTGCCATACTGCAAGAATTGGGCTACACCATTTCGTATGAACTTTTCGCAGATGCAGTTGCGTCATATGACAGAAACGGTGTGACCGTCAACGCGCTCGACCTTGCCGATTTTATCAAGGAGCAATACCTTTCAAGCGATTATGGAAGCGAAATTTTTGCAAAATGGGGCGGCAAGCATTATTTACAAATTGTTCCACCAAGCGAAGTGCGCAAAATAGTAAATATTCTCGTCTACAACGGCGACGAGGAAAAATACAACGCATTTATCGCTGATGGCGTATCCGATGCTGAAATTGCAACCTATATCACAAATCAATTTACGAATGGTGATTTCGGTATCACGCTTGGAAACGGCAAAGAAGCAAGCGTTGGAATCCGTGATGATGGAATTGCATTCACCGTTGACGGCATAGAAAGTTTTTATAATTGGGAGGGTATAGCAGCCTTTGTTCGTGAATTGTATACGCTTGAATCTGCTAAACCCTTGAATATCTCAGATATTCCAACAAACGAATCCATCACGCAACCGGAAAATGAACTGTCGAAATTACCACCAATATCTGAAACTCTATCAACCTCGTCTATCACCTTGGGCGAGGTTGATTCTATTTTACGCGACGGCGGCAACGACTCAAAAAGTATTTTGCGCATAGCAGCATTTTTTGCAAAAAATTTATCGTCGGAAGAAAATGCAGAATTTTTACGCAATGAATATCTTGGAGGCCGCTGGGGTTGGCGCAATAACACACCGGGCGGAAAAGGTTATCAATTCGGAAGTAAGCCTACTGCCGTATGGTTTGACGATAATGGTGTTGCTATCGGGCGAGGAAAATCCGCACTTTTTGCTACGGATTTTGCTGTAATTACATGGGAGCAGGTAGCGTTGCGCGTAAAAGAATTATACGACACAGGGATGTTTGTTTCTCACGACGTTCTTGACGAAGCTTTATACAATGAATCACTTGAACTCGCCGACGATTTTATTGAGCTTTATAAAAATATATCACGCGGGCTTGGCGATGTTAAATGGGATATTCGCAGGGCTATGAAAAAAGACCAACAAGAAGCGTTAAAAGATGATTGGCGTATACGTCGTTACCTTATTCAAGGACTGGATGATTACAGTGAAAAGGTAGAGGCCGCTCTAAATGGTGGTACTCAATTATCAGCGGAAGAACTCATGAATCTTTATAGCGAAGCAGATGATTTATCTGTAGAAATCCCACAAAGTTGGAATTTTAACGGCTCCCATCCCGACACAGTAGAAAGCGTTACAGAATTGCTGCGGGATAAAAATGAACGCACATCAATGATAGAACGCCTTAGAAGTGATATAGAAGAAATCAGCGCCGAGCCAAATACACAAATAAGATTTTATCGCAATCCCAAACGTGTTCTTAACATGCTCGAAAGGGCGGGCTTGCCGATGCATAACTTCCCTGTTGCCGATTATCAGCCGCTAAATTACATGCGATTTATAACAGATGACGAAGTTGATAATTATTTAGCTCGCGGCGGGTCGTATAGTGAGGGTAAGCTTCGCATATTGTCGCATTTTCTAAATGAACACACGCCCAAGGAACGCCAAGATTTTCTCAAAAACGAATATGGGAACGGCGGAGGAACGTGGATTGGCGGCGGTAATCAAAATTACGAGCCGAGCAAAGGAATATTACTACAGCGTCCCGGTTGTGATGATGTGAAATTATCATGGCCTACTGCAACAAAAAAAACAAATGACCTTATTAAACACGGTCGTTATGTATCACAATCAGACCTCGACATGATACCGTCATATGAAAAAATAATTCTTGCGCGGCAAATCAATAATTATTTCTACGATTTACCGGACGAATACCAACGCCCTTTTTCTAAAGAATTAGATTTTTATTATCCCAAAGACGCAGAATGGGAAGCTATCAACGACTTACTATTAAACGATGAAAAACTAGGCGCGGTTTTAAGTGAAATGTGGTCTATATTTGAAAACAGACTGTTTGAAGATAGGCATTTCAATTTTAGGAAAACGACACTTGACCATCTTACCGCATACCGAGAGGGAACGTTTACTCTTTTTCCGCATGTGGAGAGATTGCCTGCACCTAGTTTTAACCAACAGCGTAGGACTTCTCGCGTAACAGAGCAGATATTTTCTGATGATTCAACAGTTGCAGGCGCACCCATGCAGGCAGAGCAACTTGATTTATTCAACTTTGGTGAGCCGCCGCCAAACTTACCGCCACCCGAAGAACAGAAAGCGAAAATAGAGCAAGCCCATAAAACAGCCGAGGCAACCGCCTCGGCTGTTTCTCTGCCTATCACACAAGACGAAATTGACGCACTTTTGCTATCCGTTTCGGATTCCAATAAAGAGCGGCTTGCGGTGCAAATTTCAAACAATCCGCGTTCAAAAGAAGCGGTAAATCTTATACGCCGAATTTATGGCAATATCGAAAAATCCCTCCCTCGCATGGATGGAAAAGAAGGTTTCATTTATATCTTTGGAGAAGATAATACCATCGCAATTTTTAGGGATGCACCGCTCATTGACCCTGCGTTTCCGAAACAATCAAACGGCGCGCGCGAAATCGAAGCGTCATTAAATTTACCTGTGCCGACAATTATTAAACGACTTTCCGAATTGGAAGCGGATGGACGGCTTGACGTAAAGGCACAGGAGCAAGCGGCAGCACAGTTTGTAGAAGAATCCACTTCCGCACAAGAACAGGAACAACCGACTACACCCATAGAAACCTTCGCACCTTACGCAGAATTTCAAAAATTAAAAGCCGAATACCCCGACCATCTTGTGTTTTATCAAATGGGCGACTTCTTTGAATTTTACCAAGAGGATGCCGAAATCGTATGCAAAGAGTTGGATATTCCGATTGCGACCCGCAATATTGGTTTGCCCGAATCGCTTATATTTGGCGGCATTCCGTCAGATAAACTCGGCGATTATATAGAGCGACTCTGCGACGCAGGGCACAGTCTTGTTTATTCGGCAACAACCCCAAGCGGCAACCGTAGCATTGTTCCCATAACGCAAGAGGACGCAGAAACGGCAGAAATTTCTACACCCGAAGAACTTAATTTTGACGATGTTGCAAAAATCGTTTGCGAGCGCGTCATGCAAGACACAGAATTTTCCGACGCTCTTGAAAACGCGAAAAGCCGTGGCGCACTTCGTATTCCACTAAACAACGCACTCGACAAGGTTATTCACCAATTAAAACAAACCGAGCAGCATATTCACACGCTCGTCACAAGCGATGATGATTTTAACGATAAGCTTTTTGAACACATTTATCTACAATCGTGGGAATCTAAGCTTGCAACGGAGGCAATGGCGCAGGAAAAACCGCTTGCCGAGTTAATCCGACGCGAGCTGGACGCGCGTGGCTTTGCTGTTTCCGATGAAATAATAGCAGATGGTATAACGGAATATACCGAAAGTGGTGGAACAGGCGGCTTTGACGTTATCGCGGATTTTATCCAAGAGGAATTTTTAACAGAAGATATTCCCGCGCCACTCGCAAGCCCACCGCCAATATTTTTCGTAGATTGGGAATCCGCGCAGCATGACTTGGATTTAAACAAATACAGCGACGGCGACGTTATCGGCTACAACAAGGACGGCGTAGAATACAAAATCGGACGCACGGGAAATCTCACGTACACCACTCAAACCACAGGCATAACCCCGTGGGGTGACATCACAGGCGCGACAAATATCCCCCGCGAAATTTGGGAGCAGATGAACGCCTACCGTAACGGCGAATTATCCGACGAGCAAGTACGTGACAACTATACAGAGATTTTACGCATCTATAATGAGGGAAGCCATAATGTTTCCGACCACGAAGCTCCTTCCGCGCCGCAATCCTCCGAAGAAAAACCGCGAATAAGTTACATTAAAGGCTCGCGTGTTGTTCTCGACTTGCGCGAAAAGCTCAAAGACACGTTACAGAGTAATATGCCATTCATCGCAGACGAGTTTATTATTGATGATTTCACCGATGATAACGTTACTGTAACTGCTCACTACCGAAATGTTGTCGGCGGAATGTCGCAGTATTCCGTGGAATTAACACATGATGAAATAGAGCAATTTACAGTAAAGCCTGTTGCGACGAAACTGCACGAAGATTTAAACTATTCCGACAGCGAAGTTACGGCGTATTATCTTTTCCACTATCCCGACGGAATCAACGCAGGCGCGGGTGTTTCCCGTGAAACGCTTGCACTGATACCCGAAAAAGCCAATAATTATGTACTTTGCGCGGAAATGTGCTTCATTGACGCAGAAGAAATGAAGGCGGCAAGTATCGAGTTCCGAAAATTGCCCCGCGATTACAATTTGCTTCCGTTCAGTGCAAAAGAAAAACTTTTCACGCTACATCCGGAATACGAACAACAATGGCTCGAAAGTTATGGCGAACAACAACCTAACCCCTTCGTACAGGAAATTATCACGCAGGAATCTCCCCCGTCTACGCCTCAATCTACAAAACCATCTCTACGCTTTGCGAGCCAAAACTTTCGCATAACCGACGACAATCTTGGTGAGGGTGGCGCGAAAAAGAAATTTTGGAATAATATCGAAGCAATCCACATTTTGAAAGCACTCGAACAGGAAGGACGCAACGCCAACCCCGAAGAACAGGAGTTTTTATCAAAATACGTTGGTTGGGGCGGTATTTCGCAAGCCTTTGACGAAAATAACGATAAATGGGGCAAAGAATATTTTGAACTAAAAAACGCTCTTACCTCGGAAGAATACGAATCCGCTCGCGCAAGCACTCTCAACGCCCATTACACTTCGCCCACAGTTATAAGAGCTATGTATGAAACCATCGAACGCATGGGATTCAAAACGGGTAACGTGCTTGAGCCTTCATGCGGAGTTGGAAATTTCTTTGGGCTTCTGCCCGATAGTATGCGTCAAAGTAAACTTTACGGCGTAGAACTCGACAGCGTAACGGCGCGGATTGCTAAACATTTATACCCTTCAGCAAACATTTTAGAAACGGGCTTTGAAAAAACCGAAATTCCCGACGCTTTCTTTGACCTTGCAATCGGAAATGTGCCTTTCGGTTCTTACGGTGTGACAGACAAACGCTACGACAAACACAAATTTATGATACACGATTATTTCTTCGCCCGTACATTAGACCAAGTGCGCCCCGGCGGAATAATCGCGTTTGTAACATCAAAGGGGACGTTGGATAAGGCAAATCCCGAAGTGCGAAAATATATCGCGCAACGTGCCGACCTCTTGGGAGCGGTACGCCTGCCGAATACCGCATTCCTTCGCAACGCAGGCACGGAAGTCACAAGCGATATAATTTTTCTGCAAAAACGCGACCGACCCGCCGACATTGTACCGGAGTGGGTACATTTGGGGCAAACGGACGATGAAATTCCTATAAACCGATATTTTCTCGAAAACCCCAAAATGGTTTTAGGAACAATGGTTTTCGACGACAGCTTATACGGTAACAAACGCGAAACAGCGTGTATTCCAATCGAAGGTGCGGATTTGGGCGAACAGCTAAAATCGGCACTTTCTAATATTCAGGGGCAAATTACCGAAATCGAAGTTGACGACATTGAAGGCATAGAAAACCACGCAATCCCTGCCGACCCCAATGTTAAGAATTTCAGTTACACCGTTGTAAACGGAGAAGTGTATTTCCGCGAAAACTCGCAAATGTTTCCGGTAGACCTTCCCGCGACCACCACCGAACGCATTAAGGGCATGATAGCTCTCCGTGACTGCACAAACGAACTTGTCAATTTGCAACTCGAAGAATACGGAGAATCCGAAATAAAGGCGAAGCAAGCGGAATTATCAAAGTTATATGATAATTTCACCGCCGAATATGGGCTTATAAATTCGCAAGCCAACAGCCGCGCATTTAACGCCGATAATTCTTATTACTTGCTCAGTTCACTGGAGGTTATAGACGAAAACGGCAAGCTCGAACGCAAAGCGGATATGTTCACAAAGCGCACAATAAAGCAGCGCACGGTCATAACCCACGTAGATACGGCAAGCGAAGCATTGGCGGTATCTCTTGGCGAAAAAGCCTGCGTTGACTTAGACTACATGAGAAGCTTAACGGGATTTTCGCGTGAAAAACTCATTGACGATTTAAAAGGTGTAATTTTTCTCAATCTCGGAAGTGCGGACGACCCACGCAAAATGTACGTTACCGCCGACGAATACCTCTCCGGTAATGTGCGACACAAATTAGAACTTGCACGGGCATCGCAAGCAACTATTCGAGATGGCTCGATTGATGTAAATGTCAGCGCGCTTGAGGCCGCGTTACCGAAAGACCTTGATGCGTCGGAAATAGCCGTTCGTATGGGTGCGACGTGGATTAACCCCGCGTATTATCAGCAATTCATGTACGAGCTTCTGCAAACACCATATCGCAGTCAAAACGTGTATCAAATAAATTTCCATAACCTCACAGGTGAATGGCAGGTCACAGGCAAAAACCGCGCACAGTACAGCGACATCCACGCAACCGTAACCTACGGTACAGAACGCGCAAACGCTTTTCAGATAATTGACGACACTCTAAATTTGCGCGATGTGCGAATTTACGATTATGAATACGACGCAGACGGTAAGAAAAAGCGGATTCTTAACAAAAAGGAAACGACACTCGCGCAGCAGAAACAGGAAATCATCAAACAGGCATTCAAAGACTGGATTTGGCAAGACCCCGAACGGCGGCAGACTCTGGCAAAATTGTATAACGAAAGCTTCAACAATACAAAACCCCGCGAATACGATGGGAGTCATTTGAATTTCGTCGGAATAAATCCCGAAGAAAAGTTACGCAATCACCAAGTTAATGCCATTGCTAGGATTATGTATGGCGGAAACACGCTTTTGGCGCATGTTGTAGGCGCGGGTAAAACATGGGAGATTGTCGCGGCGGCAATGGAATCCAAGCGGCTTGGGCTATGCAATAAAAGTCTAATTACCGTGCCTAACCATCTGACGGAGCAATGGGCAGGTCAGTTTTTGCGCCTTTACCCCTCGGCAAATATTCTTGTCGCTACAAAAAAAGATTTTGAAATGCGTAACCGTAAAAAATTCTGTGCGAAAATAGCCACAGGCGATTATGACGCAGTTATTATCGGTCATAGCCAACTTGAAAAAATCCCCATTTCACAGGAGCGGCAAGTCGCCCATATCAACGAACAATTATGGGAAATCGAAGTCGGCTTGCGTGAACTTAAAGACAACGACGCAGAAAGATTTTCAATCAAACAACTCGAAAAGACGAAGAAAAACCTCGAACTTCGGTTATCTCGTTTGCTTGACGCAAAAAAACGCGATGACGTTGTTACTTTTGAACAGCTTGGGGTTGATAGGCTGTTTGTTGACGAGGCACACTATTACAAAAATCTGTTTCTCTATACAAAAATGCGTAATGTTGCAGGATTATCAACATCTGAAGCACAAAAATCCAGTGATTTATTTATGAAATGCCGTTATCTTGATGAAATCACAGGCAACAAAGGGGTAATTTTTGCAACCGGAACGCCAATTTCCAATAGCATGACGGAAATGTACACTCTCCAGCGTTACCTCCAATATGACACACTTGCCGCAAAGAGCTTGGTGCATTTCGATTCTTGGGCTTCCATTTTCGGCGAAACGCAAACCTCGATTGAACTTGCGCCGGAAGGAACAGGCTACCGCGCACGTACACGCTTTGCCAAATTCCACAATCTTCCCGAACTCATGGCTATGTACAAAGAAGTTGCAGATATTCAAACCGCCGACATGCTTAACCTTCCTGTGCCGCTTGCTAAATTTGAAACAATAATCGTCGAGCCATCCGAAATACAAAAGGAAATGGTGCAGGATTTATCGGAGCGAGCTTCACGCATCCACAACGGTGGCGTTGACCCGCGAGTTGATAATATGCTCAAAATCACAACGGATGGGAGAAAAATCGGGTTAGACCAACGCCTCATTAATCCGCTGTTGCCCGATTTTGAGGGAAGCAAGGCGAATATCTGCGCCGAGAATATCTTTAAAATATGGGAGGACACAAAGCCCGAAAAACTAACGCAACTAGCATTTTGTGATTTTTCAACGCCCAACAGTGATGGGCGTTTTAATTTGTACGATGATATAAAAGTAAAACTATTGAAAAAAGGAATCCCCGAACACGAAATTGCTTTTATTCACGACGCAGACACGGAAACCCGCAAAAAAGAACTGTTTGCGAAAGTGCGTTTAGGAAAAGTACGTGTATTGCTCGGCTCTACATTTAAAATGGGCGCAGGGACTAACGTGCAAGACTTGCTTGTTGCTACGCATGATATTGACTGCCCGTGGCGACCGTCTGATTTGGAGCAGCGCAGTGGACGCATAATTCGCCAAGGTAATAACAACGACGAAGTTATGATTTATCGCTATGCAACGCAGGGCACCTTCGACAGTTATTTGTGGCAGACGGTAGAAGCAAAGCAGAAATTCATTTCGCAAGTACAATCATCAAAAAGCCCTGTGCGAAGCTGTGAAGATGTGGACGAAACAGCACTATCCTATGCAGAAATTAAAGCATTGTGCGCGGGTAATCCTCTCATCGCCGAAAAAATGAATCTGGATGTTGAGGTTGCAAAACTTCGTATGCTTAAAGCCGAACACAATAGTCAGCGTTATCGTTTAGAGGACGACCTGTTAAAACATTATCCTGAGCAAATAACGGCGACCAACGGACGCATTGCGGGAATCGAAAAAGACATTGGCGCATACGCAAAGCAACATGCTAAAACTCTTGATATTCAAACCGGTGAGGGCGGCTCGGCTTCGTTTTCGGCAAATTTCCCCGGTATGACAATCAATGGCGTGGAGTACAAGGAAAAAGAGCCTGCCGCAAAAGCATTGCTTGAATCCACCATGACCGTTACAAGCGTAAGCGATGCGCCCATCGGCGAGTATATGGGCTTCAAGATGAGCTTGAGTATGGATAGTTGGAGTAAAAAATTCTCGGTTAATCTTCGAGGCGCAATGACGTATAAAGTTGAACTCGGAACGGATGCGTTTGGTAATATCACTCGTATAAACAACGCACTAAACGACTTGCCGAAACGCTTGGAAGGCGTGAAATCACAACTTGAAACGCTGCTTTCACAGCAAGAGGCTGCAAAGGAGCAAATCAAAAAACCGTTTTTAGAGGAAGCGGAGCTTGCCGAAAAAGAAGCGCGTCTTGCACTTCTCAACGCCGACTTAAACATTGACGGCAACGGCGGCATGGACGTAATCAACGACACCGACGCTCGTACTGATGATGAATTTGATATTGATTCGGACGAGGATTGTGCCGGAGGACAGGAAGTGCGTATTGCCGCGAAAGCTACAAGACCACCGCTGATTGAGTCCCTGCGTTCATATAGCTCGGCGAGGCAACCGGAAAAACCATCTTCAATGCCTGATAAACAATCGCAAGCCCTCGGTAAAAAGCAAGCAGGGCATGATATTTAACGATTTCTTCCTATACTTCGTGTTATTTTTCTGTCCGTTCTAATTTGAAATTCGCAAGCTCATTATACCAAAATACACAGCGGCGGGACGCAAATTCTCGCCGCTTATTTTGTTGAAAGAAGGTGAAACTCCGTGGGGAAAAAAGAATATGTACGTCCAAGAAATGTAAATTTATCATTTCGTGTGACGGAAGAAGAACGAAGTATGATTGAACGGCGCATGGCTCAAACAGGTATAAAAAATATGCGAGCGTTTGTTGTAAAAATGGCTGTTGACGGGCGCGTAATTCACGTTGAATTAGATAGCGTCCGTGAGATGGTGCGTTTGCTTTCCAATGCGACAAGCAACATAAATCAGATTGCCAAGCGTATAAATTCGGGCGGAAGTGTCTATACCGCCGACATCGAAGAATTGCGCGAACGTTACGAAGAAATTTGGGGGCAAACAAAAATTATTTTGCAAAAACTTTCGGCTTTGTAGGCGAATATAACCCATGAAGTTTGAGGAAAACCAATTATCCTTTATAACCGTGACTATTACAGGGTTTGCAAGGTTTTGTTCACGATATGGATTTATGAATAAAACACAAAATAGATAAAATTATCATGTGTTCTGATGAATAAAATTATAGCATCCGAGTTTTGTTCATTTTTATGTTATTGGTGGGTGCGGTTTTCAACACCGACGTTTACGTCGGCGTAAGAAGATATTGCAAGGGCAAAAAGCAAGTAAAAACCCATTTAGTGACTTGATTAAATAAACTTGATTTTTGTCAGAACTTGTTATATTCTGACAATGAAATTAAGACTCGTTGCACTTTTTTTGGCATATTTTTCAAAATACTACTATATGATAGGAGAGTCTATAATGAAATCAAACTCATTTAAAAATGAAAGAGGCTTATTTGTGCCTGACAAAAATTGTGAAATTAAATTAAATCCGACTACTCGCGCCGAACTCGACGCTGGGAACTATATATATGAAGTGTCAGGGGAGCGTGAGGGGCAAGCAGTCATAGATTCGTTTCTTCATACAGCTTCGTACGACAAATTTGCTTCTGACAGAACTTCCATATTGCTCGGAAAAACAGGGGAAGGCAAGACATCGCTTCTTATATTTGTTGAGGATTATATTAATGAGAAGAAGAGTAAATCTGGAAAATGGGAAGAATATGATTTAGCAGTTTATGCGGATTTTGAAGAATCAATAAAAAAACTTGCAAGTTTTCCTGAGTTTCATACTACTGCTGAAATATGGAAACTTGAGTATAGTATTGATGATATAATAACTGCATTGATATATATCGAAATAATGCGAGAAATGGAAAAACAAAAATTTGATGTTCCTCGAGATGTCAAAGCATATCTTCAAAGTGACTCTTTAAGGAATATTATCGACTCGTTAATAATGAATCCTAAAATGAGAGACATGTCTGCTCCATTTAACACTTTAGCTGTTGTTTGGGAGACTTTATTTACTACGAATTTTGATAATGCAAAGAAGGCATTAAAATCATATATTACAAACAATGAATTTAATATTTTGGTTTTGATTGATTCGTTTGATAATTATAATATGCGTACCTTTGAGTGCATGACAATAGTTAAGCAATTAATCAGGCAAGCTTTTGAGTTCAGTATCAACAAGAAGCAAACGGGTATAAATGTAAAGGTAGCTATGCCGTATGAAGTATACAATGGTGTTCTCTCACCCATAATTGCTAAAAATCAAGGTAATACAACAACGCTGCACTGGATGTACAAAGAACTTGTTCGTATGGTTGCATTAAAGCTGTGTACAAGTTATAAGCATGGTCGATTAAAAGGCAATGATTTATTCAACTTTTGCGAAGATTTTCAATTATCGGATTTCTATTCCGACCAAGGAGCATCCTCATATGTAAAGTCACAAGAGTTGTTGCATAATATACTTCCGGAGAGGTATAAAGCGATTTTAGATTTTTCTCTCCCCACACTTATGTATGCAATAAGGCACACAACGCTCAAGCCTCGTGAAGTTTTATACGTCTTTGACCAAATAATTAAAACGATTATTGATAAAAATGATACGTTATATTTTATAAATACAAAACCGGAAGAAATATCAATAATTGTTCACAAATGTATGCACCATATATTGAGTACAATTTTGCAAATGTATAATCAAACTTATAATGCGAATCAAGAGTTAAACCCAAAGAAAATAGCACAGGCAACTCTAGCAAAAATAAAAGCAGTCAACCCAGAAGAAGAGCGTATTTTTGAAGCAT
>JGI24694J35173_10000188_pt1 | contig 57304 bp, 50 predicted proteins | sample TergutCo191P1_FD_35173 | JGI IMG/M metagenome (IMG submission 35173) | reverse complement strand
CCCGGATCGTCATAATCATTCGCAAATTGAAGCTGTATATTGCCGCGATCATTGGTATAAAAACTTAAAAACCTTCCTGTGTGGTCGGTTCCAGGAGTATTGGCATACCGCGCGTCAAGACCGTCAAGCTCGTTAGGTTCAAAAACAGCCCAAACGCCGACGAACCCCGGGTTCTCTTCAATCAGGGTATGCAGCATATAATTGACCAAATCACGCCTTCCTTCAGGAGCGACTACATCGTTAATATCAGCTACAAACATGGAAAAAGCCCTGATTTCATCAAAAGGGACTTCCAAAAACGCCTTAATGGCGCCCGCAGTTACAGCCGTGATATTTTGGGCATTATCATCTGAAATAGACTTGATTGAACTGGATGCGATCATCGACGCGGCAATAGTCAAACCGCCGATGCCGACCAGATTAACCGCCGAAATAATGAGAATAAGTTTCATTCCAATTTTCATAGTGTCCTCTTTTAATTTGGTTTTTATCTAAAGAATAAGATTAAATCCTGTTCTTATTAATTAAGGCTTTTTAAAAAACTAACATGGTTTGAAAAAGCTCAATTTACTTTTTCTTTTTTTTGCTTTCTCCTGGAATTCTTGGTATCTTCTTTGCATTTTCTGGCTTTTATTAAAGCCGCTATACCTTTAATGAAATACTCATCTCCTTCATTATCGTACTGCATTAAAGTAATTTCATTTAAAATATACTCTTTCAGTTTTACAGATTCTCTCTCCAGCAGATTATCAACTTCCTCTTGTCTGATTGTGCCTTCATCCATTTTTTTCTCCTTATATTATTGAGAATTTATCAATAGCCTTTTATAGAAGAAACCTATAATACTTACATTTTATAGGTTTCCAGCACATTCGTCAAGGCAAAAAAATTTATTGTATGGATTGAGCAATTTTCTAAAATCGGTTATTTTTGAAAAAGCATCAATACACTGAATAATGAGGATAAACTAATGATTATAAAATATATGTTTCCGGTTTTAATGACTCTGTTAGCCTCCATGATTTTTACAGCCTGCCCAAAAAAAGAAGAATCGGAGGATCATCCATTTGATCTGGGTGATTCTAAAGTGGCTGCTTATATCAGAACATGGTCAATTCCCGGCTCGGCGCAGGTTGACGGAAGTTCTTTCTGGAATGCGGATATGATCAAGGGAGAGTATCTTTCTGATCTGATTATATCATTTGCGCTGATAAATAAATCGGACGGTTTTTCTCTTTATATTCCCGAGGTTGAGTCCGGCAGATTCTCCAATTTATGGAATGAGGTTTCCGCGCTTAAACAGAAATATCCCAAATTAAATGTTACTTTTTCTGTCGGCGGATATAACGAGGGAGGTTTTTCTGATATGGCGGATGATCCTGCCAAACGCGCCGGTTTTACCGCCAATGTCTGCGATTGGCTGGAAAGACACAACTTGGACGGCGTTGATATTGACTGGGAATATCCTGTAGGTCCGCCCTGGGGTCAGCACATACCGTCAAGAGCATCTGACCGTGAAAATTATATCACTCTGCTGCAGGATTTACGCGATGTTATGGATGAACTTGGAAAAAAAACCGGCAAGCGTTACAGCCTTTCAACAGCGGTTCCTGCAAGCGGCTGGTTTTTACAGAGTAATGATGTAAAAGCCGCTTCCAGAATAGTCGACGCCTTAAAGCTGATGTCTTATGACTATTATGGGAGCTGGAGCAGCACCACCGGACATAACGCCAACATTTTCCGAAACCCGCTTGATCCCGCAGGGTGGAGTACAGATCAGGCTGTAACTGCCTACCTTAACGCAGGAATACAATCAGAAAAAATAATGCTTGGCGCCGCCTTCTACGGACGCGCATGGAGAGGAGTCGCAAAGGGAAATAATTCTAATACTCCCGGTTTATTCCAGCCTTACGATAATGTGCCTTTCGACGGATTAAGCTGGACCGATTTAAAGCAGGATTATTTAACGCCTGTCTCCGGTTATACCCGTTATTGGGACAATATTGCCAAATCGCCTTTTCTTTTCAATGATGATATATGGATAACCTACTCCGATGAAGAGCAGATAAAACTTCTGGGCGCTTATGCCAAAGAGAAAAAACTAAAAGGCGTTTTTACATGGGAATACGCGCACGACTTCACTGGCGAGCTTATTAAAATATTGGCGGAAAGCTCTCAATAAAGACGGTTTAGTAAATCGCGCTCCCGAATTTCCAATCTCTTGTTTACCGCAGTTTATAGCCATATAATAACCTTATGTATAATCATCCTAAATTGACTGTTTTTCTGGATCAATTAAAAAAACTTTTTGACGAAGTTGATAATTATATTGAGGATCTTTACGGCGACAGATACCCGTTGCATCCCATGCGTCCAAAGCGCGGCGAAACTGCCAACCCCGAAGCGGATGGTCTTTTTAATATCGGCGCCAACTTTACCCCAGGTTTTATCTCGGAGCTTGGACGCGGCTACTTAATTGACGTATCAATATCAACCCTGGAAAAAGTTGATGAAAATGTCCGCCGCGAAATTTATGAAGCCGCCTCAGAAAAAGTTAAAGAACTATTGCCAGTTTTTTTTCCAGATCGGGACTTTACCGTGCGGCGCGACGGAACTCATTTTAAAATACTGGGCGATTTTAGTTTGGGAGTTGTGTGAGGGAAGGCGTAAGTTAGTTAAATGACATTTGCGCAGGCGTGTGTAGAGTTTATTTTTATATTTTATGAAATAAAAGAAAATGGGTATTTGTGCTCATTCTTTCCTTTTTGTATTACTTTCAGATAATGCTTGTCTTATTGCTTTATTTACAGTTTGATCAATTTCACCTATAACATCCTGTTTTATAGTTTTTTTTACAACATTCTCAATATTTTCAACAATTACTTGCTCCAAATGCAGTAAAGCTCCGTCAGTTGTAGCCGCAGGATCAAAAAGTTGGAATGTTTGGATGCCAAGAGTTTCAGCAAGGCGGTCTAACATTTCAGGGGTAGGGAATTTTCTAGATATTTCGACCATAGAAAGGTAATTTGCCGAAATTCCTGCTTTCTCGGCAAGTTTTTCTTGTGTATAACCAATTTTACGCCTGTACTCTTTCAAATTAAGAGCTAGTATCTCTCTAATACTTACCATTTGTTTTGGCATTTTTTCCTCTAAGATAAGAATACCTATTTATAAGGTATTGACTTACCGCCTTATATATAGGTATACTTGTCTATAAGGCGGTATTTCCAATACTTTTATATGTATATTCAAAGTAAATTCTGAAAAAACAGTGAATTTATAACTTTTTGAGCGGTTAGTATTGTTGATTTTATTGCAGTAATACCGCAAAGGAGTTTTTATGAAAAAAATAAAAAACCAATGTCTTATTGGTTTAATTATTCTCATAGGAGTATCTGTAATCGATTGTGATAATGGAAACACACCGCTCCATATCCATACATACAGCACGACGTGGACAAGCAACGCAGCGTTGCATTGGAAAGAGTGTACAGGCGCAGGCTGTGACGCCAAAACAGGAACCGCCAATCATGCGCCTGTGAACGGCGTTTGTACAACATGCGGATATGACAACACACCTGTCAATATGGAAATGGTAACAATTCCGGCAGGAACCTTCACAAAGGGAACAGTAAGCGGCGGTTATGATGATGAACGACCGGTTAGGCAAGTAACATTAAGCGCGTTTAAAATGGGAAAATATGAAGTAACGCAGGAGCAGTATCAGGAAGTAATGGGAATAAATCCAAGTTATTTTTACTCAAATCCTGCGGCTGGAGAAGTACAAAGGAAAAGACCTGTTGAATATGTAACATGGTTTGACGCGATAGAGTTCTGTAACAAGCTAAGTACAAAAGAAGGGCTGACGCCTGTGTATACGATAACAGGAAGAACACCGGCAACAGGTTATCCCATAACATCCGCGACAGTAACCACAAACTGGAGTAATAACGGTTATCGGTTACCAACGGAGGCGCAGTGGGAATACGCATGCAGAGCAGGTTCAACCACAGATTGGTATTTCGGCAATACGGTAGCTGAGCTTATAAATTACGCATGGTATAATGTAAACGCAAACAGTATGACACATCAGGTAGGAAAAAAGACGGCTAACGCATGGGGCTTATACGACATGCATGGAAACGTATGGGAATGGTGTTGGGATTGGTACGGTTCGTCATATTATGGAGAAAGCGGAAATACGAACAATCCTATGGGACCTAGTTCTGGCACTTACCGCGTGGATCGCGGCGGGGGTTGGGTCGCTTCAGCGGAGGGCACTCGTTCAGCCTACCGTGGCTACGGCACTCCCGGCGACGGGTTCAACCTTATCGGCTTTCGTGTTGTGCGCCCCTGAGTAGGAACTGGGAACAAGTATAAGATTAAACAGTTCGGATTTTTGAAAGCAGCTCAGGGGTATTAGCGACGTAATTTAAAACATCAGCCATTATGCCTGTATAACCGTTTCCAAGACTTTTGTATTTTTCCAGTGCTTCAAGTTCCATACGCAGAGCAACCATTGGTTTCACTTTTCTTTTTCGTCTTGCTCCAGACATGGCGGTAAATTCAGCCAATGCCTCCGGAGTGGAAGTAGGGCAATCTTCTGTAATTAAAAAGAGAGAGTTTGCATTGAAATTTATAAAGCAGCTTTCAGCTTAGAAGGGCAGGTTTGGCTAGGTAAGAGGAGTTGATTAAACTATTTCAAGCAGACCTAATTCACTGTTTTCAAATTCCAATATTGCTATTTTAGCATTAATTAGGATTTTCTCTGCAATTTTCCTTGTCATGTTACCGATGCGAATTAAAATTACCTTTGGCGGAAATCTTTTTGTTTCCAAAAAATTTAAAAAATCAGAGTCTTGAGTAACAATTGTATATCCATTAAAAGCGGCGTAATTCCATATCTCTATATCACTGGCAGGTTTTAGAAGCTCGGTTTTATTAACATGAGCGCATTCTCCAAAATGTTCTGATAGTATAGGAGTTAAACGCCATGATAGATTGGCATCAAGCAACAGTTTCATGCACTACAACTTTTGTTATAGAATCTCTTTCTGCGGCAAAAGCCAGTGCTGCTCTAATATGGATTTTTTGAAGTTCAGGGTAGTCATCCATTATTTCCTGTTCGGTCATACCGCCGGAAAGCCATTGTAATATGTCTCCTACGGTTATTCTTGTCCCTTTTATACAAGGTTTACCGAAGCGAATTTTAGGATCTATGCCGATATATAATCGTACATCATTCATATTTATAATATATCATAATTTCATTACCTCTTCCACACTTTCGATTTCCACACCAGTCATATCAAAAATATAATATAACTGTATCCCTGCTTTCACATAACTTCCTTAATTGCTTTTGCCAGCGCGCTTTCCATTATTTCCACGGGCGGCTCCGCGATGTGTCCAAGTTTTTTTAGATCATCAAAAAGTTTGCGGGAGGAGGTGATGTCCGCTTTAGCTTGGTTGTAAACTTCATCTCTGGAAATTGTGATGCGTGTTACTCCTTCGCTGGCTGCCTGCTGGGCAACATCGGCGGCTTCATGTGCGAAGAGTTCGGTTTCTTCCATGCTGGCGATGATGTTGTCGGGGCTGATGCCGCGTTTTTCGGAAAAATCGGCAATTGAATGGGCGCAGCGTATTGCCATGCCGTCAGTGATTTTTCTTGCTCCCGCCAATAACGTGCCTTTAAGCAAGCCGGGAAAGCAGATTGAATTATTTACCTGATTTGGAAAGTCGCCTCGTCCTGTCGCTACGATGAATGCGCCTTCTTCTTTTGCCGCGTAAGGCCATATCTCCGGCACCGGATTGGCGCATGCAAATACAATCGCCTTTTCCGCCATGCTGCGGATCCATTCGCGTTTTACCGTGTCAGGACCGGGACTGGAAAGCGCGATAAGTACGTCAGCGCCTTTAAACGCTTCGTCAATCGTTTTAATTTTATTTGGATTTGTTTTTTCACAGAGTTCCCATTTCCGGTAATTCCGTTTGTCGTTTTTGATGTCTTCCCTGCCTGAGTGCAGACTTCCTTTAGTATCAAACATTATCAATTTTGAAGGATCGCCGCCGTCCGCGATTATCAGCCTCGCCGCGGCGGTGTTGGAAGAACCTGCGCCGAGCAGTACAATCCTTGAATCGCCGATTTTTTTTCCCGCGAGTTTTAGCGCATTGATGAGCCCCGCAAGAGTAACACAAGCTGTGCCCTGCGCGTCATCATGCCAGACAGGAATGTCGCATATTTCACGCAGATCGTCTAACACTTTAAAGCAGTTTGGCTGGCTTATATCTTCCAGATTGATCGCTCCAAAACTGTGTTGAACCATTTTAACAAATTCAATTATTTTTTCGGGATCATTTTTTCCGTCTATCCCTCTTGAATCCACGCATAAAGCTACAGCGTCCACTCCGCCCAAATATTTCATGAGCATCGCTTTGCCTTCCATAACGCCAAGACCGCCCGGAGGCGTACAATCACCGTCGCCTAAAACTCTGGTTGAGTCTGATACTACCGCAACAAGATTTCCGCGGTTAGATAGTGCGAAAGACGCGTCATTGTTTTCCCTGATCGCTGTAGAAATTTTTGAAACGCCTGGCGTGTACCATACATTAAACCAGTTAAAGCCGTAAATGCCGCACTTTGGAATGCTTTGCATCTTTCCCCGGTAAAAACGATGCGCCTCTATCGAAAGGTTTTTTAGAAACATCGTTTTTGCTTTTGCTTTTTGCTCTTCGCTGAAACTACCCGGAAATAATTCGTCTAAATTTTTCAACTGCATATCAATATTCATAATTTTATTCCTTAACTAAAGTATATAATATAATAATCCATGTTGACAAATCCCCAATCATGCCCAAAAATTATCTAATACCCCAAATCAGGAGATATTTATGGCTAACAAGGAATTGATAGAAAATACATTAAAAAAAGGAGAAGGCGTTTTCCGCTTAAATCCGAATTTTATTCCGCGTCCTTTTGGAGTTGAAGGCAGACGGCTGCGGCTTCATCCAGATGATTACTTTGCCTACGGACTTGCGCGCGGATCGATTAAAGAGCGGTGGATGGCTTCCACGAACATCGCGCAAAACGGACCGCTTGCCGGACCTTCAGAGGGACTTAGTTTTGCCGCGGTTGATTACGGCAGTGACGAGAAGTTCAGTCTTAAAGAAGCAATCGAAATGTTAGGCGTAAATATTATCGGGAAGGAATTGATGGATAAATATAAAGGTTTCCCGGTATTCTCGAAATTTTATGATCTTAAAACGCCTCTCTTTCATCATCTTCATCTGGATATGGAAGCCGCGGCTAGAGTCGGCAAGCTTGGAAAGCCGGAATGTTATTATTTTCCTCATCAGTTTGCAAGCCACACAGGAGAAATGAACGCGACTTATTTCGGCTACGATCCTGACACAAAGCCTGAAGAAGTCAAACAGCGCCTCCGCGATTACAACAAGGGCGATACGCGCATAACGGAACTTTCACGCGCATGGCGCATCGAACTCGGCTCCGGCTGGTATTCTCCCGCGGGTGTTATTCACGCGCCTGGCTCTGTCATGACCTACGAGCTGAACTGGAACGGGGATGTAAACTCGGTTCATGAAAATGTAGTTTCCGGTGTTACATACCCCCGCGAATTTATGAACGGCGAATGTCCCGCGGATAAAAAAGACGATATCGATTATATTTTCAGTCTGCTTGACTGGGAAAAAAATACAGACCCGCATTACAAGAAACGTTTTGGACGTCCTCCAATCACAATTGTAAAAAACGCGGATTACCAGGAGAAGTGGATATCCTATGCCAACGAAGGATACTTCTGCGCGAAGGAACTTTCTGTCAATCCGGGAAAAAGCGTAACATTAAAGGAACCTGCGGCGCACAGCGTTATTTTTATTCAGGGGCACGGAAGGTTCGGGGCTTTCCATTGCGAAGCGCCTGGTATGCTGCGGTTCGGTCAGCAGAGCGCGGATGAATTCTTTGTGTCAGAAGATGCGGCGAAAAAAGGAATTACAATCACAAACGCAAGTCCTGTTGAACCGCTTGTATTGATTAAAGGCTTTGGTCCGAATCACCCTGATGCGCCGAAAGAGACCTGTTAATGTTCAGAAAAATGCTCCGGCGAAGCAGCGCGGGTAATTGATGTAACCAATTCCCAGTACAGCTTTAATGTCTCTTCATCAATTTTATATCCGCGTTCCGTAAAAAGTTTGATAATGGCTGAATATACAGGATGATCGGAAATTTCAATATTATGCAGCAGTTTCTTTTTTGATCGTTTTCCCGTTTCCTGTTCTTCTTTGTAACGAGCGTTCTCAAACAGGATTCTGTTCGCTTCCAGCCTCTGGTAAAATTCACTTTCTGTTTCATCAAGATGTTTTTTCTTTTCTTCCAGCCGGTCAAAAAATTTTTTTTCGCTTTCTTCAAGAATACGTTTGCTTTCTTCCATCCGCTGAAAATATTTTTTTTCGCCTTCATCCATCTGTCTGTTAATGGATTGCTGCCTTTCACTTATAATCTGCCATATTTTTTCGATTAATTCATCGCTAAGCTGCATTTTTATTTGCCTGTTTTGGTTTTCTCTTTGAAAAATTCCCATGCTTCCTTATCGGTGTATTTGTTATGCACAATTTTTCCGACAGCGTCCGCCATGGCGGTAGGATAATGACTCTGAAAAATATTTCTGCCCATATCAAGACCTCTGGCTCCGCCCTGCATAGATTTATATGCCATTGTAAGCGCGTCTTTTTCCGTAAGTTTTTTTCCGCCGGCTACAACAATAGGAACAGGACACGCGGCGGCTATTTCCTCAAAGTCATCGCAGTAATAGGTTTTTACGATGTGCGCGCCAAGCTCCGCGACAATGCGCGTCGCAAGTTTGAAGTACTGGCTTGTCCTTTCCATGTTTTTTCCAACTGCGATTACGCCGAGAGTCGGAATACTGTAACGGGCTCCTGCGTTTATCACTTTGGAAAGATTGTCGATGCTGGAAAGCTGACCGTCCGCTCCGATAAATGTCTGCACTGCCATGCAGTCCGCGTTCATGCGGATCGCGTCTTCAATATCTACAGAAACAAGCTCATGGCTTAGATCTTCATTTATCATCGACGAGCCGGCCGATACGCGAAGGGCAATGCCTTTTCTGAAATTCGGTTTTACGCAGGTGCGAAGAGCGCCGCGGGTTGCCATAAGAACATCAACATGATCCATTAATTGAGGGATAAGAATATCCAGCCGTTCAAGACCGGATACCGAACCCATGAAATATCCGTGATCAAAAGCAAACATCACAGTGTTGCCGCTTTTTGGATTGAAAATATTTGTCAGATGTTTTTTCATTCCCCAGTCAAGGTTTGCCGCTCCCTTTACATGAAAGTTTCCGTTTGTTTTAAAGGGAACATCGGTATAATAATTTTTTTCAATTTTATTTCCGTCTTTATCAGCCATATCTTTCTCCTTTACTTATTTTAATATGTAAATGTATACTTATACAACACTGCGGAGGAATTATGCAGGACTATCTTATGGCAATTGACGCGGGAACAGGGAGCGTCAGAGCGGTTGTTTTTGATATTAATGGCAGCCAAATCGGATGTGTTCAGAAAGAATGGCGGCATTTGGAAGACCCTTCTTTCCCCGGCAGCATGAATTTTGACTGGAATGCAAATTGGAATTTAACCTGCTCATGCATTAAAGAGGTTCTTTCTCAAACCGGAATAAACGCGAAAAATATCGCGGCTGTTTCCACTACCTGCATGAGGGAAGGAATTGTTTTATACGGTGAAAAGGAAGGAAAGTACGAGGAACTCTGGGCATGCGCAAATGTCGATGCAAGGGCGAAGGATGAGGTTGCGCAGCTTAAACAAATTGATTCTAGTCTTGAAAAGGAACTGTATTTAAAATCCGGGCAGACGTTCGCGCTCGGCGCCCTACCCCGGCTGTTATGGGTAAAAAATAAACTGCCGGACGTTTACAAAAAAACAGCGCGCATCGGAATGATAAACGACTGGATCATTTTCCGTCTTTCCGGCGTGCTCGCGGTTGAGCCGAGCAACGGATCAACCACAGGTCTTTTCGATTTAAAAACCAGAAACTGGGATATCGATATTGCGCGCCGCTGCGGAATTAGGGACGATATATTTCCTGATGTAAAAGAATGCGGAACAATTGCAGCTAACGTTTCAAAAAAAGGAGCGGCGCACAGCGGTTTGCTTGAAGGCACGCCTCTTGTAGCAGGCGGCGGAGACTGTCAGCTTGGCACAATAGGCGTAGGAGTTGTTGATGAAGGCGAAGCTGTCGTTTTCGGCGGCAGTTTCTGGCAGTATGAGCTTAATACAAAATCGCCTGTCTGTTCTGCGAAATGCGATGTGCGCGTTAACTGTCATGCCGTTGAAAACATGTGGCAATATGAGGCGATTGCCTTTAATCCCGGGCTTGTTATGCGCTGGTTTAGAGACATTTTCTGCGCCGAAGAAAAACGCCTTGCCGCGGAATTAAATACAGACCCGTACGCGATCCTGGACAAGGCGGCTCTTTCTGTTCCTCCGGGAAGCAGCGGAATGATCTGCATTTTTTCTGATATAATGAATTATATCAACTGGAAACACGCCTCGCCTTCTTTTTTGAATTTTGAGCTTGATCCGGAGAAGTTTAACAAGGCTGCCTTTTACAGGGCGATTATGGAAAACGCGTGTTATGTGACACTCGGTCATTTAAAGTTAGTTGAAGAAGCGGCAGGAAAGAAGCCTCAAAAAATTGTATTCGCCGCAGGAGCCGCAAAGAGCCTTCTTTGGCCGCAGATACTCGCCGATGTTCTGGGAATTCCTGTGGAAGTTCCTGTTGTAAAAGAAGCGACCGCTCTGGGAGCTGCAATAATGGCAGGCAAGGCTCTGGGTTTGTATCCGAGCGTAAAAGAAGCCGCCCGCTCTCTTGTTAAGATCGAGAAAACATTTTCACCAGACAAAAAAAACCGCGAAGTCTACGGCAAAGCGTATCAAAACTGGAGAGCGGCATATCAGCCTCTTTTAAAGTTAAGTGATGATGGAATTACGAAATACATGTGGAGTGCGCCTGGATTGTAAAATTTATTCAAGTTTCATATTATTCAATTTATTTGGAGGCAAAATGTTTGTTATTGACGAAAAAGACAAGGAATACAGATTCGGCGATAATGGTCCCAAGTATTTAATGCAGGGACCCCGCATGAATTTCGCGCTTGTGCAGTTTATGCCGGGACAGGATTTTCAGGCGCATTATCATGAAGTTATGGAAGAAAACTTTTTTGTCCTTGAAGGAGTTATAACTATTTATGTTAACGGAACACCGCATGAACTAAAAGCAGGGCAGTTCATTCACATAGAGCCCGGAGAAGTTCATTATGTAGCTAACAGGTCGTCTTCTGTTGTGCGCATGACCGCCGCGTTGGCTCCTTTTAAAGACGGCGATAAAATTGAGGCTGATAATCCTACTTAAGGCTGCCCAATAATCCGCGCACAAGACTTGTACCGACAGATCGCGCCGCGGATTTCGCGACAGTCTGAAACACGCCGTCCTTTTTTCCGCCCCTGGGTCCTGTTGATCCAAATACAAATTCTTTCATCTCCTGTCCAAGACCTTTTTGTGCGTTTGAAGTTTTTGGGGATGTTTTAGCAGCACCGGTTTTTTTAGCGCCGGCTTTTTCATTGTTTGCTTTTTCGGCGTTTGGTTTTTCGGTTCGGTTTGTGAGCAGTTCATAAGCTGATTCTCTGTCTATGGCTTTTTCATATCTTCCGTAAAAAATGGATTGTTTAATTAAACTTTCCTGTTCAGAAGGCGTAACAGGTCCAAGCCTTGAACCCGGAGCTATTACCGAACATTTTTGTACGATTGACGGACTACCTTTCTCGTCAAGGAATGAGATAAGCGCTTCTCCGGTACCCAATTCCTGAATTGCCTGCTCGGTATTAAAAGCAGGATTTGCCCTCATTGTCTGCGCCGCTGTTTTTACGGCTTTTTGATCTCTTGGCGTAAAAGCGCGCAGGGCGTGCTGCACGCGGTTGCCAAGCTGCCCCAAAACCTTGTCCGGAACATCAAGAGGATTTTGCGTAACAAAATAAACGCCCACTCCTTTAGATCGTATCAATCTGACAACTCTTTCGATCTTCTCCAGTAAAACAGGCGGAGAATCGGCGAAAAGAAGATGGGCTTCATCAAAGAAGAAAACAAGCTTGGGTTTTGGCATATCGCCTATTTCCGGCATAACTTCAAAAAGTTCAGACAGCATCCATAAAAGTGTTGTTGCGTATAACTTTGGCATATTATAAAGTTTGTCTGCCGCAAGAACATTTATTATGCCCTTGCCTGACGCGTCGGTGCGGATGAAGTCCATTATATCCAGCATCGGTTCGCCGAAAAAATTGGATGCGCCCTGTTCTTCAAGAGTCAGCAGACCGCGCTGTATCGCACCGGCGGATGCCGCGGTTATATTTCCGTATTCAGTCTTAAAGTCATTAGCGTGATCCGCTACATATTGAGTCATTGCGCGTAGGTCTTTCATGTCGAGTAACAGCATGTTGTTGTCATCGGCTATTTTAAAAATTATCTGCAGAATGCCGGACTGCGTGTCGTTTAAATTCAAAAGGCGGGACAAAAGCATTGGACCCATATCGGAAATTGTAGCGCGCACAGGATGACCTTTCTCTCCGAAAACATCCCAAAAAACAGCCGTGTTTGCGCACGGCTGCCAGTCTTTTACATTTATTTTTTCCAGCCTTGCGTTTAACTTTTCGCTTGAAACGGCTTGCGCCGCGATGCCTGAAAGGTCGCCTTTAACATCAGCGACAAAAACCGGTATTCCTGCGGATGAAAAAGACTCTGCCATTTTCTGAAGAGTTACAGTTTTGCCTGTTCCTGTAGCGCCTGTTATAAGACCGTGCCGGTTTAACAATTCGGTCAGTATAACGACATCTTCTAACTCGGTATTTTTCGCGATACATATTGGGGAAGCCATAAAAACTCCTTATCTGCTTTTTTTCATATAGGAGATTAAATTATAACATTATTATTCAATAAAAAAAAGCGTACGGATTTAAAGTGATTACAGGAGGCTCACCAAACAAATTCGATGGTATAAATACCGTATATTGACGCATTCAATTCCAGTATAGGTTTAAAAAGTATTTCGGCGGAATCCCGCGCCTGTTTCATCAATTCTTCATTTCCCTTTATCAGGACTTCCTGTTCAAGTTTTGAGTCGCCCAATAAATCCAGTATTTCCTGCGGTTTTACGGTACGCGGAAAAAGACCTCCGCCGGCAAGATCATAAGATCGCGCCCGTTCGGGATATTGTTCGTGCGCTAGAATTTTAACCGCAGGCATATTGATTATCAGCTGCGAGCCGTTTTCTTTTACAGTAATTTTTTCGCAGTCAAATCCAAGCTTAATTGTTCCGTCAAGAACTATAAGCAGATTATGCGCATTGAGCCAGTTGCCAGGGTTATAGGCTCTCTGCGTTATGGATTGATAATTATAAATCAAAGAAACATATTCAGAGGCAGGCAGTATTTCCTTAACTACCGTGCTGACATTGGTCTCGATTATTGACTCTTTAATAATTAATGGCTTGCTCGCGGCTATCCATACAACCGCAATAAGCAAAACAAGAAACAGGCTTACAGATATTATTAAAACAGCTGTTGGAAAAGATTTTTTGTTTTTTGCCGCTTCGTAATTTTCTGTTTCTGATTTTTTTGTTTCTTTATCCATAAATGAAATTATTAACCTAAGTTTCGCACATTGTCAAGGAATAAAACGATATTTACAGGCAAGAAAACAATGCGGACAGCAGTTTTTTAAATTAGTAGAAAATATATTAATGCTAAATAATTATCTTAACGAATAAATCCACTTCTTGCCTGACTTGCGTGCATTTAGTAACCCCTGTTCTTTCATGCGTTCCAGAAGTTTATATGCGCCGCTCTCTGTGATGTTTAACAATTTGGAAGCGTCTTCTTTACTGAAAGCGGTATTTGAAAATGACTTAAGCAATATTTGTTCGTTTGTGCCGTATAAAACTTCCTTTTCCTTTACTTGCTGGAAACTTTGCTGGAAGGACTGATAATTATAATTCCTGTTGTAATTTCTGTTTGGTATGCGCATTAAAAATCCGCCGTCAACAACAGGGATTTCAGGCTTTACTGCGGAATTTCCGTATGCGCTGTAAATTCGCGGGATACCCGTACCGAATGCTTCGATTATATTTAAGCGGTAAAGAATTTGAGCGAGCTTTCCGTTTCGCGTAACAGAAACTCCTGTAAGCATTAAATCGTGAGTTACTCCGGGCATCACGCCGCCCAGAGACATAAACTCCAGCCTGTCGTCAAACATGCTGATAAGGATACTGCCTTCGATATAATAGTCCCTGTGGATTAAAGCGTTAATGTAGGTTTCGCGTAAACTGATGTCAGGATAATCGGCGTAATCGACTCTGTATACTCCTTCAAATGTGCCGCGCGAGCGGTTAAAAACATGAAGATACGTTAGAACATCATCAATCTGTTTAAAAATGGAACCGGAGAATTCTTTGCGATCTTTAAATACTTCCTTGTTAGTTCCCTCAAAAATTGCCGCTTTTGTTGTGTGCGGACATTGATCTGAAATAATTAATGCAAGGTTAGTGTATCGTCCGTCGGAGCTTATAAGTCCAAGAGATTGTTTTTGCTGTAGTTCGAATTTTACATCCTTCTCATAAAATATTCTGTCTGCGTATTCAAATGTTAAATTTTGTTCTATTGATAATTCTGCGATAAATTGACCTGCGCCGTTATCTTTAATCATTTGGCGGATATGTTCGCGCGCCGCCATGACTGTATTGCTTCCAATGCGGACATAAACACCCTGCGGAACCAAGCCATACTTTATATAGCAGTAAGGAACTGCGCTTCCTTGTTTCACTGTTATTTTAATGATGTATTTATCATCCAACTTTTCCGGTTCTATATTAAAAAATGGCGAAGGATCAGGGGTAACATTATTTCGGAAACTGTCTGTTATTCTTCTTGTTTCCAAGTCAATATCTCCTTCGATACCGTAAACAGAACCATCGTCGGATAAACCGAGATATAAGGTTCCGCCTGCTGTATTTAAAAACGCAAGCATTGTATGTATAACTTTATCGTTAAATTCCCGCTTGAATTCTGTAGTTGTGTTTTCTATCATAAAAAACCTCACTTATCATTATTATATCTCCTATTTCTCCACTTTGCAAGGATAAAATGGAGAAATAGGAGTATTAAGGGAGAGATTGGAGACATAGGAGAGATGTGGAGAAAACACTAAATTATGTAATTTGACAATTAAACGCATCATAAGATAAACTAACAAACACTACAGATGATAATCAGCGTCTCACGCCGGTGCGATATTCCCAGATTTCAATTTGATTGGTTCATTGAAAGAATCAATGCCGGATTTGTTGATACTGTGAATCCATATAATCCGGCTCAGAAAAAACGTGTTCCGCTTGTCCCCATGCGCAGAGGTATGAAAGCAGAAGATGGCGTTGATATTTTTATTTTTTGGACAAGAGAGCCGAGGCCTATACTTACATACGCCGATGAATTGACGCAAAGAGGCTATCCTTTTTATGTAATGGTCTCGCTTACAGGTTATCCCGGTATTTTAGAGCCTAATCAGGCGTTTGTGCCGGATGTTTTAATTTCGATGAAAGAGCTTGCAAAAAAAATCGGATCGGACAGAGTGATATGGCGTTATGATCCTGTCATTTTAACCGGCATTACCAATGAAGATTTTCACAGGCGTAATTTTAAAGAGATCGCGCAGAATCTTTCAGGCTCTGTAGAACGCGTTATTGTCAGTATTTTTGATGAATACCGCTGTGCGAAAAAACGTTTTGATGAACTGGAAAAAGCAGGTAAAATAAATTTGCTTAAGGACGATAACGGCAGTTATTACAGAGTTTTAAAAGAGTTAGCTGATTGCGCAAGAGAAGCCGGAATGGAAATTCACAGCTGCGCCGAAAAAGAAGATTTTTCCCCGATTGGAATAAAAGGCGGCGCATGTATCGACTCATCATTAATCGAAAAAATCTGCGGCGCAGCAGGCGGCGAAGTTTCTAGTGTAAAAATATCCCGTGATAAAAATCAGCGTCCAAACTGTCTCTGCTGCAAAAGCATAGATATCGGTCTTTATAAAACCTGCGCCGCGCATTGCGTTTACTGTTATGCCTGGTAACCTTTCTTCCTAATCCTTAATCCGTGAAAATCAAGATGGTAACCTTTTCCATGTATTCCAATTTTTGAATTATTAACTCTCTGTCTTCTAACTTCATACAGCAGAATTCCTGCCGCTACCGATACGTTAAGCGAATCAATTCTTCCTGAAGAAGGAATCGAAACAAAGCCGTCGCATCTTTCGCGTAACAGCCGCGAAATGCCGCCGCCTTCACTGCCCATAACAAGCGCGACTTTGCCGCTTAAGTCTTTGGTGTGAACGCTTTCGCCTTTCATGTCGGCGCCGTAAATCCAGAAACCTGCTTCTTTTAGATCGTCCATCGCGCGGGCAAGGTTTGGAGTCTCAGCCTGCGCAACCCATGATACGGCGCCTGCCGAAGTCTGCGAAATAATTCCTGCGTGTTTTGCGTTGCGGCGGTTTCTGCTTATTACCAAATCTACGCCGAATTGATCGCAGCAGCGCAGAATCGCGCCGTAATTGTGCGGATCGGTGATGTCATCGAGAATGAGAACCAGCGCGTTTGATCGCGGTTTGTCTTCGTTTTGTAAAGCGGAAAGAAAATTCTCAAGGCTGATGTCTGCGCCGCCGCATTCATCTTCAATTTGTAAAGCGATTCCGCGGTTATCGGGAGCAATGCCGTCAAGGTCGAAAGTTCCCGTTCTTTCAAGACGAATCTTATTGTTAACCGCAAGAGTAACAATTTCCTTGGCGCGCGGACCTGCTTTTGCTACCAGCAATGGACCGCAGGGACGCCCAGATTTAATCCTTTCTTCAATCGCATGAAAGCCGGTTAAATATGTCATTATCCGCCTCTGTATTATTTTCTTAAAATAGCTGTGTGCTTTTGCACAAAACCGCATGGACGGTAAGTCATCTTTGCCTGTCTCATGCCTTCGTTTCCCAAATCCTGTTCGCGGTTTATCAGCGTAAAAAATCCCGGCAGGGAAGCCGCAAATGCCTGATTTATATACTGATAAATGCCCCTGTATTCGTCAATTGCTTTTTCAAAATGAATGGCGAACATTTTTCCCCGCGCGATGCTTTCTCCCATGCAGTAGGCGGCAGGTTTTCCGTCAATATAAAAAATCGAGCCTCTTAGTGCAAGAGAGCCGAATAAATCAAGCGCTTCTTCTGCCGATTTATAATCGCCTTCGCTTCCGCTGCGCAGGAAAAGATCATCCTTCCATCTTTTCAGAATTTCTTTCGCCGCCGGAATCAAAGCTGATGTCATCTGACGCTGCTCGTGATTAGGGTAAGCGGCAAGAAAGTTATTAACATGATTTTTCTTTTTATGAAATTTCTTTCCGGAAAGTTCCGCCAAATCGCTGCGGTTGTAAAGATAATCAAAATTATTTCTGTCTTCCGAAAAAACAACGCCGCGTTTTTCCAGATCGTCCTTTACAGGAGAAAGGACTGAAGGTGAAATATTTTTCCAGTAATCGTGAGTTTCAAAAAGCGATTCAAGTACATCCCATTCAGGCGCGCAGCACGGAGTCATAAAAAATTTTTTGCCGCTGTATTCGCCAATATGCTGTGTGCCTGAAATTATAAAACCGCCTTCTTCTCCGCTGCGCAGGAGACTTCGCCGGATAAAACGCGAAATCCTGTAATGATACCAGTTTCTGAAAAGATAAAGACCTGCGAATGTAAATTCCGATACGCCGTCAAAAGTAAGAGAGAGCCTTGGATGAAGGTTATCTTTTTGTTCGATGCTTATAGGGATAAAATCAGGATAACAGGGCACTTCCAGCGAGTTCGATAAAGTGAAGTTTCCAGCTGCAGACATAATTAGTTTTCAGTTTTCTCATCTGCCGCTTTTTTGGCAAGAACTGATTTTTTCGATCCTATCAATATTGAAACCGGCTCCATCATTGGAATATTTTCTGAAATTATTTTGATTATTACCATCATGGGAACAGCTATAACCATTCCAGCGAATCCCCAGATATAACCCCAGATTAATAACGAGACCAAAATTACCAAAGGAGATATTCCGACATGATCGCCGATTATTTTAGGATCAAAAATATTACAAAGAAGATTTACGCCCAAAATAATGGCTACAACAATTATAACAGGACCTGGTTCCGGCCAGAATTGAAGCAGCGCGAAAAGCGATATAATAACGCCTGCCGCAATGCTTCCCAATGTGGGAATAAAGTTTAGGAGAAATTGAATAACGCCCCAAACAATTGCAAACTCAAGCCCGACAATGGAAAATCCAACTGCAAAAATAACTCCGTTTGCAAGAGAAATTAGAAACTTTGCCGTTAAATACCGCGTAACTTGCGAAATAATTTCATTTCCCATATTGTCGATGCGTTCTATGCGGTTTTCAAACGCGGTTATTAATTTTGTTCTGAAAAATCCGGCTTCCAATAAAATAAATACAATAAAAAGGAAAACCAAAACCAAGCTAGAAAGAAACCTTAAAAATGTATTTGATGATGATATTGTAAAATCGCGGACAAAGGTGCGAATCGCTTCCTGTCCCCAAAGATTCTGCCAAATACTCAAATGTCCGTCATTTGGAAGTTCGAAAATTCTGGCCGCCCAATTGTAAATTTCCTGGAAACGCTTTTCGTAATTAGGCATTTGCACGGCAATCATTTTTGCGGATTGAAAAAGCATAATTCCAAAGAGGTACATCCCGGATAAAATTATTGTAATTACCAGTAAAATTGATATAATGCGCGGGCAGTGAATTTTATCAAGTCCTTTTATTAAAGGAAACATTACAAACGCCAGTAATACCGCAATTGTAAGAGGCAAAATGACAGTAGCAGCAAGTTTAAGAACAGTTATGGCAATAACAATGCAGATAAAAACCATCATGAAAAACACAGCGCGGCCGGAATGAAAGGTTTTGAATATTTTATTCATGTTAAAAGTATGCCATAAAGTAAAACATTGAGCAATAAAGTACTTGACCGGTGGTTTAATAATTACTATGTTTAATTATAACTGATGATACGATCAAGATGAGGATCGCGCTGTTAATTGGCTGTAAAACCGTGTTTTTCGGTCAATATACGGCTTTCTTATCAGCTTGTTTCGCTGTTGACGTACTTCAGCGGCCCTCCAGGTTTCCTCACCTCCTTTTCCTGGAGGGTTTTTTATTTTTTATCGCTGTTTTACATCAAACCATGTGGCGGACAAGTCCAATATAAAAAAAGCACTGTCTCATTGGAAACAGTGCTTTTTTATTAAGTTTATTTTAATTAAAGCTGGAATCTTAATCCTACTGTAGCGCCCAAAGCAGAATCTTTGATATTGTACATGAATGTAAAATCTAGCTTAATAAAAGCCATATTAAATGAGAAACCGCCGTAAGCCCTGATATTAAAATCTGTATTATTTATAAATGCTTTGAAGCCGGTCGCCGATGCGTCGATGCCAAGCTGCTCTAATAACTCATCTTTGATGTCATCTAGACCATTACTGCCACCTGTAACACTTAATGTTGTTTTTGTATTAAATCCTGCGGTTGTCCATGAATAACTTACGCCCACACCCGCGTATGGAGTTACTATCGGAATTTTGAATGATACTTGCGTTTTTAGTTCAATAACAGTTGAATGCCACTCAAGACCTAATTCTGAATCTTTAAGATCAATTGTGAAGCCTGAACCTGAATCAAACTCAAATGCGACATCCGGAATTTTTGTTGATATTCCTCCGCGTAAATAATTATACCCCAGCCCGACAATAAGTTTTACGGGCGATGTTTTTTTATTTAGTATTGCATAACGTATATCGGCGCCGATAAGCAAGTAATCGACATTAACGCCTATTAAATCGGTAAAGTCATTGTCTAAGTATCCTGCTTTAATGCCAATATCAAAAGGAAGAATAAATCCTCCGATTCTGGCATCTACAGTGTATCCGGGCAGAGGAAATCCGATTGGTAAATTAATTGGCAGGTCAAAATCAAACAGCTCCAAAACGCCTTGTAAAGAACCGGCATTCAAGGTTGTTGCTCCGGCTGTTACGCCGATACCGAAATGAGGAGGAACAGAGAGAAGCTTCCCTATATAGGCATCCGACCAGTTTAATCCTATTGTTGCGTTAAAAGGCAATGACTGCGCCAAAGATGATGCAAGTGTATCCATGCTGTCTATTAGGTCTTTTACATCAGTGTTTGCTTGAGAAAAAGCAGGATTTACCGTTATCAATATTACAATAATAATCAAACTCAGTTTCTTTATCAATTTCTTCATATTTACTCCTAATCTAAATATATAACAAATTTAGCGATATGTCAGTAACATTATTTTATGTATCGGCGTTGTTGGCTTGACCATTAAGCACTCTGCGTTATACTATAGATTGCTCTGTGTCAGGAACCATGCGAGTATACGCCGCCCAACCCCGCCAGGTCCGGAAGGAAGCAACGGTAAGCGGAAGTCTGCTGCGCCGCGGCACTCCTGATACAGAGCGCTTTTAAATTTAAGCAGTTTTAAATATTAAATAAATCGCCAATATGTCGCCTGCGTACAGCCTTGGCGGCTAGGATGGCTGAACGTAAAACACTGGTTTTGTGACGAGTCCGCTTGTTCGTAAAGGCAGCTATACTATATTTTTCATTGATAAATTTAAACATTATTAAGGCTAAGCGGAATCACAAACATATCTTTCTTTATCGCAGCCATAGACGCCGCCAAGTCTGTGTGCAGCCGACATATTGGTGCTTTTTTCCAAAGATATTTATTGTTCAAAACATCAGTTAATTAATTTGTAAATCAATTGCCAATATGGCATACGCGGAAAGCATTGGTGGCGTCTGTGGCTGCGTTAACAAGAGTTGTGTTACCAAGTCCGCTAAGCATCAATACTGTAGGCAAAGTTTAATTTATAACAAAGTACAGCTGCCTGCACGAACCAGCGGACTCGTCTCTAAACACTGTATATTTCTCTGCCATTTAGCCAACAAGGCTTTCCGCGTATGCAATATTGGCGAATTATTTAATCTTGCTTTGGAATACTGCTGCCTCCGCTCCTGCATGGTACGAATGGCTTTTCCCACTGGAAATTTTTCTGTATTGCATATATTCTACAATCATGGCAGCCAGATATGAAGTAACCGCTACTAAGTACCGCCCCAGGACTTTTGACGAACTCGCGGGGCAGGAGTTTGTTGTTTCTACCATTAAGAACTCGCTCAAAAATGAGGCTGTTGCCCATGCGTATCTTTTTTCCGGACCCAGGGGATGCGGAAAAACAAGCGCGGCGCGTATTTTGGCGCGTTCTTTGAATTGCGAAAAAGGGCTTGAGGCAGGACCTTGCGGTGAGTGTGATAACTGCCGCTCCATAAGTCAGGGCGCCAGTATGGATGTAATTGAGATAGACGGCGCTTCCAATAACTCGGTAAACGATGTAAGGCAAATTAAGGATGAGGTTCTTTTTCCGCCGCAGGCAGGGCGTTATAAAGTTTACATTATCGACGAAGTGCATATGCTGTCGGGAAGCGCTTTTAACGCTCTTTTAAAAACTATCGAGGAGCCGCCGCCTTATATTTGTTTTATCTTTGCGACAACAGAGCTGCATAAGGTTCCTGCGACTATAAAAAGCCGCTGCCAGCAGTTTAATTTCAGGCTGATACCTGTCGAGACAATTCAGGAGATACTAAAAAAAATCTGCGCGGAAAATAATATTAAGGCTGAGGATGACGCGCTGTTCTGGATAGCAAGGGAATCAACAGGCAGCATGAGGGACGCTTTTACGCTTTTTGATCAGGTTGTCTCTTTTTCCGAAGGCAATATCCGCAGCAGTCTTATCCGCGAAAAACTGGGTATTATCGGTCTTGATAAACTTAACGCCTTTTCACAGGCATGCGCCGAAAATGACGCCGCGCTTTCTTTCGCCCTTACCGATGAAATTCTTGCAAGCGGCGTCGCCATCGAACAATTTGTTATAGATTTAACAGGATACTACAGGAGCCTGCTGCTTTTAAAAAACGGCGTAACGCGCGAATCGCTGCTTGGTTACCGTCCCGCTCTTTTTTCCGCAAAGACGCTTGATGCTTACGATTCAATCCGCATGGAACAGGCTCTTGATATACTCCTTGATTGTTACCGTAACATCCGTTATTCTGTGTCGCCCCGCTTTGAACTTGAGACTGCTGTTTCAAAATTAACATGGCTGACAAAATGGGTATCTCCTGCGGAACTCAAAGAATCGATAGATGCGGCGCATAGCGTGCTTGCAGGCGGCGCGGGTGTTTTACCGAGGGTGCCTCAGAAAAAAACGGAAACAGTTTCGCATAACGGGAGTGCCGGACAATCCGCAGATGAGGCTTCCGGTCCGGCGCAAAAAGATCAGTCTTTGAACAGTGGAGAGCGTTCTCTTTCCAATGAGTTTCAGCGCATGATTGCGAAAAAGGAAAGCGGCGCTGATGATGATGTTCCAATGTGGGATAACGCGGTAAACAGAGTTCAGAAGGATAATGCCAATCCTCCCGAGGTTGAAAATGTTTTATCTGTGATACCTGGAACAGTTGTGGAGAATATATGAATATAAATCCGTTTGACTTATTAAAAAACGCTTCGAAAATCCAGGAGCAGATGAACGGCTTTCAGGAGAAGCTCGGCGCAATCAGCGCTACAGGAGCCGCCGCCGGCGGTATGGTAGAAATCGACATCAGCGGAAAGATGGAAGTGCTTGCTGTCCGCATCGCGCCGCAAATGATGGACGGCGGCGATGTTGAAATGCTACAGGATTTGATAATAGCGGCGTTCACCGACAGCATAGCGAAGGTGAAAGAAAAAATCAGCGGCGAAGTCGGCGCAATTACAGGCGGCATGAATATCCCCGGTTTTCCGGGAATGTAGTCCGGTTAAAATAAATTTTATTAACACCAGTTTAAAGGAATAATGCCGGTTAGGAGAAGAAGGTTTTTGAGCCAGAACGCGATTGATCGATTAACAGCTTTGTTTTCCAAACTTCCCGGTATCGGGAAAAAGAGCGCGGGGAGAATTACATATCACGTTCTGGATTCCAGTCCTGCGCTTGCTCAAGCGCTTGCAAAGGAATTATCGGCTCTTCATCAGGCGATTCGGCGCTGCAGTGTCTGCGGCAGTTTTACGGAGACAGATCCCTGTTTTATCTGCAACGATCCGGCGCGCGACAAGTCGGTTATCTGCATTGTAGAATCCGCGCAGGATATCCGCATAATTGAAGAAGGGCGCGAGTTTACAGGCGTTTACCATGTTCTTGGCGGTTTAATCGCTCCGCTTGAAGGCGTAAGCCCCGCAAATCTTTCCATCGATAAACTTATAAGCCGCATCAGCGACGTTAAGGAAATAATTCTTGCTTTGAATCCTACAGTTGAAGGAGACACAACCGCGCTTTATCTGCAGAAAACGCTTAAAAGTTTTCCTGTTGAAATTTCGCGTCTTGCTTCGGGAATGCCGGTCGGCGGAAACATCGAATATATAGATAAATTAACATTATCGCGCAGTTTCCGCGGACGGGTAAAAATTTAGCGCAAAGTTTCCTTATTGTGGATTTTGTTTAACGATCTAAATTGCATGAGGTTACGCAAGGCAAATTTAACTGTTTGTTATGCGAAAGATAACGCTAATTTCCCCAGGAATTTCCTGTTTCTATTGTTACGCGCAATGGGATGAGTAATTGCGCGGCTTGTTCCATTTCGTTTTTTATTATCTGTTCCGTTTTTTCGCAGTCATTTTTCGGGCACTCAAGGATAAGTTCATCATGCACCTGCAGCAAAAGACGGGCGGAGCTTTTTTCTTTTGCCAGACGCTTGTCCAGATTGATCATGGCGGTTTTTACAATATCCGCGGCAGATCCTTGAATGGGAGTGTTAACCGCAATGCGTTCCGCCGCGGACTTTTCTGTTTTGTTACGCGAATTAATTGCGGGAATGTATCTGCGCCTTCCTGAAATTGTATTAACATAACCTGTTTGTTCGGCTTTTAGGATTAATTTCTCGATAAACTGCCTGACTCCGCGATATGTTTCAAAATACGCGTTTATAAAATTTTGCGCGTCTGCCCTGGTGATGTCCAGCTCGTTCGCAAGGCGGAAAGCGCTCATGCCGTATATTACGCCGAAGTTAATTGTTTTTGCCATACGCCTCTGCTCGCCGCTTACATCGTCTTCTTTTATGCCGAAGATCAGCGCCGCGGTGCGCGAATGAACGTCTTTATTTTCTTTAAAAGCCGATATTAAATTTTCATCCTGCGAAAGATGAGCAAGCACCACAAGTTCTATTTGGCTGTAATCCGCGGAAATTAAAAGGCTCCCTTTTTTTGCGATAAACGCTCCGCGGATCCGCCGCCCTTCTTCGGTGCGAACCGGTATATTCTGAAGATTGGGCTCCCGGCTTGACAGGCGACCTGTCGCGGTTCCTGTCTGCACAAAGTTTGTGTGAAGCCTTCCCCTGCTGTCTGCCATTTCAGCTAACGTATCGACATAGGTCGATTTTATCTTTGACAATGTGCGGTGCCGCAAAATAAGGGCAGGAACCGGGTCTTCCCGCGCAAGTTCTTCGAGCGCCGCGGCATCGGTAGAGTAGCCAGTCTTTGTTTTTTTTCCAGGGTTTAATTTGCGCTCTTTAAAAAGCACTTCCTGAAGCTGCTTTGTGGAAGACAGATTGAATTCATGTCCGACAAGTTTCCATGTTTCCGCCTGAATTTGATCGAGCAAAACGGCAAGCTCCCTGCCGTATTCAACAAGAGTTCCGGGCTCAATTTTTATTCCTTCGCCTTCCATCTCGGCAAGAATTGGAAGCAGCGGCATTTCCAGATCATTAAAAAGATTAATCGATTGCGTTTTTTCAAGCAATGGTTTGTAGTGATTCATCAGCCTGATGCAGTAATCCGCGTCTTCGCATGAATATTCAGAAGCGGTTTCCAGCGGAACAGCGTCAAAAGCCTCTCCTTTAGGAACTATGTCCGCGTATTTGATTGGAGTGCAGTTAAAAGTGTAGGAAGCAAGCGAATCAAGTGAATAATTGTTGCGCTCAGGATCAGAGAGCCACGAGGCGACCATTGTGTCCCAGATTTTACACTGCCACCTTTCAATGCCCCAGCCGCGGCTGACTTTGTAATCAAACTTTGCGTTATGTGCAACGATTGTCATTTCTTTGTCCGCAAAAAAAGGAGAGAGCAGCGCGCGCACTTCTTTTGGGTCGAGGAAAGCTGATAATGCGGAGCTTGCTGTTTTTTTTGTTACTCCGTGGGGAGCGAGCGGAATGTAGAAAGCTTGTTTTGGTTTTAACGCAAGCGAGATGCCGATGGGACGGGCGTTCCATGCATCGAGCGAGTCTGTTTCAAAATCAAGCGTTATTAGTTTTTGTTTTTTCGCCTGCTCAAGAATGTTTTTTAGTTCATTCATATCGAGAACTGTTTTATATAAACCGTCGCCAAGGAGAGATTGATCAGCTCTGCCGTAATTTTCTGCATCATACTGATCAGGGGCATCGTGCGTTGCTAAAGCATCATTCGCTGCTAACGCATCGTGCGCTGAATCGCTAGCCTGTTCTTGCGTCTGCCTGACACCTGCAAAGCGTTCAGGCGGTAATGAAGTTGCGTTAAAATTTGAACTTGCGTTTTTATCAAGTAACTTCGCGCTTTGGCGGATGCCTTCGCGCATCAGCATTGCCGCGCCGGCAGGACGGTTTAAGTTTTCTGCCGACAGTTCATCAATCGAATTAATTGATAGTTCTACATCATCGCGCAGGCGGATTAACGACTGAGAAAAATACGCGCTTTCTTTTCCTTCCGCCATTTTTTTTCCGGTGGAGCCTTCTATTGCGGCGATGTTTTTATAAATCTCGTCCAATGAACCGTAACGCGACATTAATTTGATCGCCGTTTTTTCGCCGATTCCTTTAACGCCCTGAATATTGTCGGAAGCGTCTCCTGTTAAAGAAAGAAGATCGAGCACCTTTGACGGTTCAACTCCCCATTCTGCTTTTACTTCGTCAGTGCCGATAAGATCCCATGAAGGACAGGAACTTCCGGCTCCCGCTCCTGCTTCGCTTCTGTTAATTTTTGCGGGGCGAAGTTCAAAAGTGCCGCCGCCTACAAGCTGCAAAAGATCCTTGTCTGAAGAAAGAATATAACACTGCCTGTTTTCGCTCCGGCATTTTTTTGAAAGAGTGGCGATAATATCATCCGCTTCAAAACCATCGGCTTTTAAACATTGAATTCCAAGCGACGTTAAAAATTCTTCAACTAACGGAACCTGTTCGTGTAAATCATCGGGAGCTTTTTGCCTGTTTGCCTTGTATTCGCTGTACATCTTGTGGCGAAAAGTAGGAGTGCGCGAATCAAAAGCGGCGGCTATACGCAGGGGGATTTGCGGCTTATCAAGGAGTTTGCCGCTGTTATCCGCAATTAGAGCGCCGTCATTTAACATTGTAACAACAGTGCGCGCAAATCCAAAAAGGGCGGAGACATTTTTTCCCGCGTTGTTGCGCAAAGGATGCGTGAGAAACGCGAAATAAGAGCGGTAAATTAAACCGTATGCGTCAAATAAATAAAGCGCGGGAGGAGAGTTTTTCATCAAACTTCTATCGAAATCCCTTCGCCCAGAAGTGCTTTAAATTCTTTTTCGTCAAGAGTTTCTTTTTCCAGCAGCGCGGCGGAAATATTGTCAAGAATGTCCCTTTTGTTTTCCAGTATTGTTTTTGCCTTTGCGTATTCTGTTTCGATGATGCGCGCGACTTCTTCATCGACATACTGCTGAGTGCTTTCCGCGTACTCGCGCTGGAAACTGGGCTCCTGCCTTTCCTGCCCTGTCATGTTAAGACCGCGGGAAGTAAGGGCGACATTGCGGAAACGATCGCTCATTCCGTAATCGGTTATCATCTTGCGGGCGATATCGGTCGCCTTGGTAAGATCGTTTGCCGCTCCCGTTGAATATTCGCCTGAGATCATCTCCTCGGCAATTCTTCCTCCGAGCAGAATATCAATCCTTCCCAGCAGATCGGACTTTGTTACCGTGTAACGGTCTTCCAGAGGAAGCTGCAATGTATAACCAAGCGCGAAGCCGCGCGGAATTATCGAAATTTTCTGAACAGGATCCGAGTTAGGTGTAAAAGCGGCAACCATCGCGTGCCCCGCCTCATGATAAGCTGTAAGTCTTCTTTCTTTATCTTTGAGCACCCGTGTTTTTTTCTGAAGACCGGCAATTGTTTTTTCGATTGCTTCGTCAAAATCGCGCTGGGTTACCATCTTGCGCCCGGCTCTTACCGCAAGAAGCGCCGCTTCATTTACAATGTTCGCCAAGTCCGCGCCGGAAAAACCTGATGTTACGCGCGCGACAACTTCCAAATCTACAACAGGATCAAGCCTTACAGGTTTTGAATGGATTTTTAAAATCGCTTCTCTTCCTTTTAAATCGGGACGGTCTACCAAAACCTGACGGTCAAATCGCCCGGGGCGAAGCAATGCGGGATCGAGAACATCGGGGCGATTCGTAGCGGCTAAAATGATGAGCCCGCTAGTGCCGTCAAAGCCGTCCATTTCTACAAGGAGCTGATTTAAAGTCTGCTCGCGCTCGTCGTTGCCGCCGCCGATATTGTTAAGCCTGCTTTTTCCGATTGCGTCAAGCTCATCAATAAAAATAATACATGGCGCTTTGTTTCTTGCCTGTTTAAATAAATCGCGCACCCGCGCAGCGCCGACGCCGACAAACATTTCAACAAAGTCAGCGCCGCTCATGCGGAAGAAGGCGACTCTTGCCTCTCCTGCGACTGCGCGGGCAAGAAGCGTTTTACCTGTTCCCGGAGGACCGACTAAAAGCACGCCTTTTGGTATCTTTCCTCCGATCTCTTTGTATTTTTCCGGGCTCTTTAAAAAGTCAACAACTTCAACAAGTTCTTCTTTCGCTTCATCTACTCCTGCGACATCGTTAAAGCGCGTAGTTACATCGCCTTCCGCGACAATTACCGCGCGGTTTTGTCCGACAGATAAAACATTGCCGCCCATATTTCCGATGCGTTTTGCGACAAACCGCCAGATAAAAATAAAAAACGCAATCGGCAGCACCCAGCTTAAAATAAAACCGAGCACGGCGCTTCCTTCGCGAGAAACGGCGCCGTAGATGACTTTATTTTCGTCTAAAAATTTTAAAAAGTTTTCATCGTACATTGAGACGGTGCGGTACACTCTATCCTGCTGCTGACCGTAAGATCGCTGCATCGAAGTTTTGGATTCTTTTTTATTCGGATTTGTATAACCTGTAAAATAGGAGTCAGTTATCTCGACGCGTTTTATTTCGCCTGACGAAACGCGCGCTTTAAATTCAGAATAATCTATCGCGGGATTTAATCTGCTGAGAAAAACAAAATTAAAAAGGCTCATTCCAACCAGCAGAATGGCAACGTAGATAAGAAGATATTTCCAGCCGCCGAATCCCTTAAAATCCGGCAATTTCGGCCACATGCCGCCGTCTTTCTTATCTCCTGAATTATCACTCATTAAACTTTCCTTAAATATTTCATTAAATAGTACATCTAATTTTATCTCTTATACAAGCCGTTTAGAATCAATACTTCGGGACGGTACTCAAAGTGCATGGTGTCAAACATGGGCCATTTTCCGCCCCAGATAAAACCGTTAGCTTCAAATATTTTTATAACAGGAGCCGGCGGATGATAGCGTTCGTTATACGAAACATTCCACCAGTCTTCCCTGTACTGCGAAGTCCACAGCCAGTATGTCTGTTTCCCGCCCAAATTGCGCGGCAGAAGATCGACAGCCAGTCCGTATGAATGATATGAGCGCGACTGCGTTTGTGCTATGTTGCGCCATCCCCATCCTTCAATCGAGCCGAGATTGTTTATCCATGTTTGAATTTCGCTGTTCGTTTTCGCGGCTTCAAGAATCTGCGCTTCTACAAGTAACATTTTATCTTCGATTAAGCGGTGAACTTTTGTCGGCTTTCCCAGAAACCTGATCGCCGCCTGCATGCTGTTTGTTCCTTCTCTGGTATACGACTGCCAAAGATCATCCAGAAAAAATGAGGAGCGGCTTGCTGTGTTTTGCCTTCTGTTTGACGTCCAGCTTTGATAACGCGTTGTTTCTTCATTGGTGCTTGCTTTCCACTCAGGCAGTTCTTCAGGATAATTATAAAATTGAACAGACCTGTAGTTTGCTATTTGCTCTCTTTTATCTTCCGGAAGCAGTCTGCCTTCAGCGTAATAATACCATGTTTCTTTTTGCAGGAGATTGCGCAGCAAAAGAGCCCAGTCATCATTTCGGAATTCGACAGTTACAATTTGATTTGGAAACGCTTCATGCAAAGCTCTCATTACCCTTTCAGCTCTTGTCGGTTCAGGCGCCGCCGTTTCTTCGACAGGCTGAGGATCGTTTGTTTCACTTGCCTGTATAACCTGCCTGCCGCCGCAGGAATTAAAGTTAGCGAGAATGAAAATAATCAATGTAATAATAATTTTTTTATTCATTTTTTTCCTGTCAGTATCTATTAATTAGATAATAAGTATAATACAATATTTGAATATGGGGAACATATTAAAACATGGTATACAGATGTACAATCAAACCATGAATCCGGAAAAAGAGCCGCCGGCTTTTTTTAAGGAAACAAAGAAAGCCCCTGTTCCGCCGCAGGATTATGATGTTACTCCTTCGATTATTTTAAAACAAACAAAAGATGCAGAGGTTAAATCTCCCCGTGATTCAAAATACGCCAGGGTCGCGAAATTTCTCATAATAATCGGCAGCGAACAGGCATCAGGTATTTTAGCCGAACTTGATTCTGAGCATGTCGGCGAAATATCAAAAGAGATCGCTCTGACAAAAAAAATTACGCCGGAAGAAAAAGATGAAATCCTTGCGGAATTTAATGATATTTTTAAAGTTACAAGCCCTTATAGTTTATCAGGTTTTTCCCGCGGCGGCGTTGAAACCGCGCGCCGGATTCTGTATGCCGCAAGAGGGCCTGAAAAAGGCGAAGAGCTTTTAAACAAAGCTGTTCCCGAATCAAAAGAAAATCTTTTTACTTTTCTGGAAGAATATTCAACAGAGCAGCTAGTCATGCTCTTAAAAGAAGAAAGCGCGCAGACATCTTCATTGATACTGAGCAGAATGCCCGCGAAACTTTCCGCAGGCATTATCAGCAAATTTTCTCCAGTCCGTAAAGCTGATATTTTAAAGCGCATTGCGTATCAGGGCGAGGTATCACCTGATGTTCTTGAGCAGGTTTCCGCGGCGTTAAAAGAAAAAGTGAGAAACATCGCAGGCGGCTCCAAAGATATTAAAATTGACGGAATGCAGACGCTTGCCGCGATTTTAAAACAGGGAGATTATTCATTCGGCGACAGAATCATAAATGAAATTGGAGAAGATGATCCGCGTATCGGACACAATTTAAAAGAAAAATTATATTCGCTTGATGATGTGATAAACTGCGTAGATCGTCCGGTTCAGGAAAAACTGGCAGCCATGACCGAACAGGAAATTGCGATTTTACTAAAGGGCAGAAAAATTGAATTCAGCGAAAAAATTCTTTCATGCGTTTCCGCGGGGCGCAGAAAATTAATACGCGAAGAATTTGAAGTGCTTGGCGCTGTTCCAAAACGCGACTGCGATACGGCGGCGAATGAGTTCCTAACATGGTTCAGAACAGCGAGAGAGCGCGGAGAAATAATACTGAGCAGCGATGAGGATGTGTTTTTATGAGCGATGATAACAAAAATACTGTTAAAACAAATTTTAAAAAGGGACAAACATGGCTTGCCGGAGAAATTGACGACAGCAAATTTATCATTTTGGATGCAGTTGAGCTTGAGGAATTAAAATCAGCTGGAATCTGGGCAAGGCATGAAAAAAGCGGAGCCGAAATTTTTCATGTGCTTAATGACGATATCGAAAATCTTTTTTCGTTTTCTTTTAAAACATTTCCTAATGACAATACAGGAGCCGCTCACATTCTGGAACATTCGGTTCTCTGCGGCTCCGAGCGTTATCCGCTAAAAGACGCTTTTATTGTGCTTGCGCAGGGAAGTCTCCAGACATTTTTAAACGCGATGACTTTCCCGGATAAAACAGTGTACCCCGCAAGTTCTACAAACGAGCATGATTATTTTAATTTGATGTCCGTCTACGGAGACGCTGTTTTTCGTCCTTTGATTCCTGAGTGGACATTCATGCAGGAAGGGCACAGGCTTGAATACCAGGAGAATAAACTTTCAATTACTGGCGTTGTTTACAATGAAATGAAAGGCGCCTACTCGTCGCTTGAAACTTATGCGGGGCATTGGTCTGTAAAAGCCGTAATGCCCGGCACTCCTTACGATTTTGAATCCGGCGGCGATCCGCAGGANATACCGCAGCTTACATGGGAAGGTTTAAAAGAATTTCACAGAACGCATTATTCACCGGCTAACTGCCGCATTTTTCTTGCGGGTAACATTCCAACAGAAAAACAGCTGAAATTTTTATACGATGAATTTTTTTCTGAATTGCCATGCGGCGCCGCTTGTGAGCCGGTTAACAGGACGTTACGCTGGAAAGAGCCTAAAAAGTTTCATATACCATGCCCGGCGGGAAGCGATAAAAAATCCACGGTTTTTCTTTCATGGCTTTGTTCTGACGTTACCGATATGAATGAAAACCTCGCGCTTGCGGCGTTAACAGAAATTCTTTTAGGTCATGACGGCTCTCCTTTAACGCGAAAACTAATTGAATCTGGTCTTGGCGAAGATATAACGCCTGTTTCAGGGCTGGAAAGCGAAATCCGCGAGATTGTTTTTGTAGCCGGATTAAAGAGCGTCGCAGGCGATCCTGAAAAGATGAGCGCTGTTGTAGAAGATTTGATAACAGGCGAACTGCGCCGTCTTGTCAGCGAAGGAATTCCTGCAGAAGAGATCGAAGCCGCCCTTTTGGCGCTTGAGTTTTCGCAGCGTGAAATACGCCGATCGGGAGGACCATTCTCTCTTGTGTGGATGCGCCGCTCTCTCCGCGCGTGGCTTCACGGCTGCGCTCCGTGGGAAAGCCTCTTAATAAAGGAGCCGATTGAAAAATTAAAAGAAAATATAACAAATAACAAAAGATATTTTGAATCGCTCATTCAAAAATATCTGCTTGATAATCCTCACCGCGCTCTTGTCATTCTGGAACCAAAGGATGATTTTCTGCCTTTGCAGGAAGAAAAACTTTCGCTCTCTCTTGCGGATATGGAAAAAAGTTTTAGCGAAAGCGAAAAAAGCCGGATTATCGGTAAATCTGACATGCTGTTAAAAATTCAGAGCGAAGCCGATACACCTCAGGCGCTCGCGTCAATTCCGCATCTTTCGCGTAACGATCTTTCTGTTCAGCACGATATAATTCACCGCCGCCATGAAGACTTAAACGGAGTTCCGGCTCTCTGCCACGATCTTTACACTAACGGAATTACATATATCGATCTTTCATTCCCTGTGGATGTCTTTCCGATAGATGAATATCCGTGGCTTCAATTTTTTTCCAGGGCGGTTCTTTCGGTCGGACTTCCGGGAATGGATTACGCGGAAGTGTCGAGTCTGCTTGCCCGCACAGTCGGCGGTTTTGTCGCAATCCTTCACACAGGCTCGTCCGCAAAGACCGCTCCTTCAGGAACGCAGAGCGCATGCGGCGTTTTGGATTTAACAGGCAGGGACTGGATTCTTTTCCGCCTCAAGTGTCTTGATGAAAAAATTCCGCAGTCTCTTGATCTGGCTCTCCGTCTTATCAGCGAGGCTGATTTTACCGATGCCCGCAGAATAAACGATCTTGTTTTGGAAATGAAAAACGAATTTGATTCCAGCCTTGCGCCGATGGGGCACATGTATTCATCGGGAAGGGCAGGGCGTTTTAACTCCCATTCAAAAATGGTTGAAGAAAAATGGATAGGACTTTCGCAGATGGATTTTGTTCATCAGCTTGCAAAATATGAAACAGGCGAAATTATTAAAAAGCTCCGGTACATCCGCGAAAAAATAATCGGCTCGGGGCTTATTGCAAATATCACAGGAAGCGCCGCCTCTTCAAATATAACCTGCGCGGAAATAAAGAGAAGGTTCAGCCGCTTCGGCTCTCCGCTTCCGGGACTGCAATCCGATCACCAGACAGGCGGTAATGCGCCTAACGTTTTAGCCGCGTCTAATGTTTTAGCTGAGGCTAAAACGGAAGTTTTCGCTTCTAGGTCTTTACAGGTAGGATTTGCCGCCATGACACGTAACGCGGCGTCTTTTGATACGGCGCAGCAGCTCGCGGAAATGGTTTTGACCCATCAGCTCAGCACAGGAACGTTATGGGAAGATATCCGCATGAAGGGCGGCGCGTACGGCGCGTTTATAAACAGCGACAGTCTTGAAAACTGCGTATCATTCGCTACATACCGCGATCCCAATCCGCTGCGGTCGCTGGATGTAATAAACACGATTTTTAAAGACAGCCTGTACGGCAAATGCACGGAAGACTATCTTGAAAAATCGATCATCGGCTGTTACTCGAAAGAAATGCGTCCGCGCACTGCCGCCGAAGACGGTCTTATAGATTTATACAGATTCCTGTACGGCATCGAAGACAGCTACCGCAAAAGAAAACTCGAACGGCTGGTCGCCGTTTCAACCGCTGATATTGCCGAAGCCTTTGCTTCCATAGGATCAAGAGATGTAACAGGGCAGGTTGTCATCGCGGGAGTAAAAAAAGCAGAGGAAGCCGCTAAAGCGCTTGGAGCGGAAGTGCAGATGCTGGAAGTTTAAATCACTTCTTTAACGATTCCCTGAAAATCTGATCAGCATCAATTTTTTCGTCTACGCCGAACAACGGAAATATGCCGTCTCCGTTGACGCTTCTGAAAACCGGACCAGGGCGGCTGTTGTATGCCCAGCTGTTTTCGTTGTTTACAATATGATCTAAAACTGTAACCGCGGATAACGAAAAGAAAACAAGGGTTGCGTTTATTTTTCTTTCCGGAGGAAGCATCATGTCGAGGCGTTTTGATATTGGATTTGGAACCTGAAAACTATATCCTTCCCACGGATTATTAATTCCCTGACAGGAAGCGTTTGCCGATGCCCCTCCTGCGCGAAGCCCCTGTTCAATTCCTACCGCGATCGAGGTAAGGAATTTACGCAGTTTCCTTACTTCGCTGTAAATTGGAATTATATCTTTTTTGGGAAACGGAGGCGGACCGAGCGATTCGAATTTATAATACGGCAGAAAATAAAGCCGTTTAATCCAGTGAAGTTCATTCATGTTTCTTTTCGCGTAAGTAGACCTTGGATCTCTTGAGTTTTCCAGTATGCGGCAGTAGTCCGTAAGGCGCGGAAGATAATCGCGCGAAAAACTGTCTTCTATGTATCCGCGCCAGCCGTTCAGAATATTTGTCAGTTCTTCATTTAATTTTACGGGGCTGCCGTCGGGTCCTGTGATTATGCCGAAGTTCACATAACGCAGCCCGATAAAAAGATCGTCCAGTATATGCAATAATACCGCAACTTGCTGAACCGGATCTGTAGGAGCGATTAATTCATAACCGTGCCTCATGCTGTACATGTTTGCGAAATACGGAAAAAGATCCGGAAAATCTTCGAGTTTGTCCCAGCCGGCTTTGGGGAAGAGAGCGCTGAGAGCAATTCTTCCCTGTTCCAGCGCTTTTTGTTTCGCCTTTTCGGTTTCTTCCCTCGCCTTGCGTTCAGCTGTTTTTGGGTCATCTGGATCTTCTGCCGCCTCTCCGTTTTGCGCACGTTCCTCTCCGCTTTCTTCATCACCTTCACCGCCATCACCTTCACCGTTAGCATCATCTTCTTCTTCATTTAATTCTTTCTGGAGCGTTTCTACGTCAATTGTTTCAATTTGCTGCGGATTTAAATCCTCGGGATTCAGTTGATTTGCTTCTGTAACATTCAGGAAAGCCATGAACCGTCTGCGCCTTTCAATAAAAAAACGTTCATAAATAATAAAGCGGTCAGAAATTAATTTCATTAAAATCGGATAAAAACCAAAGAGAACATTCCGCCTGATGTCAACAATTGACGCGATAATATTGCGTATAATCTCCTGATATTTTTCTTTTGCTTCCATAGGACTTTCTATGTACAGAATCTTATATATTAATTTAAACGCGGTTTTAATATTTTCCAGATTGAGTTCTTCTATGATAAAAAGCGGTTTGTATACAATGCGGAGAATATCGGCAAATTCCGTTAAAATAACTGAGCGCGGATGCGCCTGTAACTCCGCGATATTTTTTGATAAGGATTCAATGTCCCAGCTCCGTAATACTTCCAGCAATTTATAAACAAACGGCGACGCTCTTTTTAGCTGATTATTCCGCTTGGTATTATTTTTCGGGAAAAGACCTCTTGCCGCATTTACCATTTTTTCTATTTTATTGAAATATTCGTTAAGGCGGACTGTTATAAAACGCGGGTTTACATAATCAACAGGTTCCCTAAAGAAAGAAAAAATTGAAGCAAGAACCTGAAGTGAATTTTTTATTTCGAATAATACCTGTCCTGCGTATTGATCGATCCTTACCCGCTCTGAATAACTTAAACGCGCGGGAACAGCAGGATCATCTCCGGGATAAGGGCCTGTGCGTTTTTGTTTTGAAAAACCGCCTGAATCATTTTCCGGCGCAAGGTCGATTCTTCGTCTTTTTTTACCGCCGGATGTTTCTACGCCTTTCTTTTTAGAAGTATCAGTTTCCTTGCTTCGTTCCGTGCCGACTTCTCCTCCAAGAATATTGGCCATCCGTTTGGCTTCAGCAAGGTCTGTTACGCCTAATTTGTCCCGGACGCGGCTAAGTTCGCCGGGCGCATAAATCCCTTTATTTTTCTTTGCCATATTCACACCCGTAAATAAAGTTTTTCTCCGATACCTAAAAGATTTTTTATCTGTATTTTCTCTCCGCCGCCGCTGACAAGAACTCCGTTGTAATGTCCAATCGGAGCGTTTAAATCGGCGCGCGTAACAATTAAATTAGAGCTGCTTTTTATTTGTTCCTTTGGAGTAAAAGTCAAATCAACCATTCCTTCAACATCCTGTATAACCCAATCGCTTTCCTGACCGCTCGGCATTGTTATAAGCACCGGCGGAAGAGGCGTTAAGTTTCCGTTTAGCCATAACGCGTTCTCATTATTTTTATTTGTTTCCCTTGTTTGATTTTCGGCAATATGGAAGCCAAACCGCCTGTTTTCATCATCAAAACCCGCGGCGCTGCAATATGTCGTTTGCATCCGGTACGGAAAAAATCCTTTATAATCTGTAAAAAGCCCGGAACATGCTTCCGCTTTCAGGTTCATGTGTTTGCCGGCGAAAACTATATCTCCCTGCAGCGGAGCAAGCACCTTGTAAGCGTACATTATCTGACGCTTTGACATATCAAGAGATACGGCAATCGGCGTAGTGTCATGGTTGATATTATACGCAAGATGAGCGGTAAGAGAGGGTCTCTTGCTGGTTGCTTCTATATTGATATCAAGTTTGATAGTATCGGCATCCAGCCAGCTGTGTATACGAAAAAAAAAGCGCGATGAATGGCTGTCTACCGATGAGTTGGCAAGACTGGGGGGAAGCCGCCAGCCTGTGCCGGGTTTTACCTTCCTGAATATAAATTTTTCTTCTTTTTTAATATCATAAAGGATGACCTGAGCCATTTTAAATAACCTTACATTGCAAAAAAGCGCTTCCATCAAATAGAAATGATTGGAAACGCTGAAACTCTGCCATTCTTTTATCCGGTAATCCATTAACCAGCGCGGTATTGGATATCCGTAAGGTCTTCGAATTTCCTGCAAATCAACTTTATCAAAAGCCCTGTTCCACGTCCCGATAACCGGATTCCCGTCTACTATCGGCGAGGAAATTGGGGGCAATATCTCCCTAGTGTACATCTCCTAGATTCTAACACATTCCGGGCATTTAAGCAAAGTTGCGCATAAAAGCGGAGTTATGTTTAGCGCCGAAAGGCTGTTTTACGCAGCTTGAATGATACAGCGGTTTATTGTAATTTTTTATTATGAATTGTGATCCGTCAAATCCAAAAGGCGCAGGAATTGTTGATGTTTGGCAGGAAACTATCCCCATACGGTTTGGTTTAATAGACAGATCGGATACATTAACCTTAGACGCGATTTTCCGGTTTTTTCAGGAAGCGGCAATCAGTCACGCGGAAAATCTCGGAGTAGGCCGCGAAGATATGGCTAATACAGGGCAGGTATGGATTCTTTCGCGGATGTCGGTATTGGTAAACAGAAGACCAAGATACCGCGATACAGTCACTGTCCGAAGCTGGCCGCGCGGGTTTGAAAAACTGTTTGCCATGCGCAATTATGAAATAAAAGACAAGGACGGCGTTTCTGTTGTTTCCGGCCGCAGCGCATGGCTGGTTGTAGACATGGAAAAACGCCGTCCCTTAAGACCACAGATTGTGATGGACAGACTGCCACAAAATGAAAAGCTCGATACATTCACAGCAGCGGACAATGCCGCAGCCGCCCTTGAAGAGAGGACAAATCTGCAAAAAACCGCCGAGCGGAAAGCTGGTTATACCGATCTCGATTACAACGGTCATGTAAATAATGTCCGCTACATCCAATGGATAGAAGACACACTAAACCTTCATGTTCTGGAAAAAGCCGCTAAAATACGCCTTGATATCAATTACTTGAATGAAATCTTCGAGGGCGAAACAGTGGAAATTTACTCAGCGCAAATTGATGAGAAAACCTATGCTTTCGAAGGCAGGAAAGAAACCAGGCAGGCGGCTTTCCGCGCCGAGCTTAGGCTGCCTGATTGAGGCGTATCAGCTAGGGAACAACAATCACGCTTGCAGCTTTTCCGTCTCTTGCATAAATACGGCTGGAATTATTGGGATCAACATGCCTCTCACCGCGGTGAATGAAAACATATTGGTAAGTTCCCGGAGGCAGGGGAAGCATTAGGCTGTATACGCCAGATTGAATTTCCCTCAGCTCATACATGAACGGATCCCAGCTGTTAAAAGTTCCGGCTACTGTAACAGACTCGCCGGGAGGCGCGTTAAATGTAAATATCAATCCTTCGGGAAGACCTTGTAAAGGATTTGGTTTTATCTGCCTGTATGGCATACTAATAACGGAAAAAGAAAGCCCGGAAACAGGGTCCCTGCGTGTTTTAAGATTTTGAGGATCAACAGTCCAGAGTCCGTTAATTATCATTCTGTATTCCAGTTCTTTTATGTTGTCCGGAATTAGTTGAACATGGAATTGAATCCCGGAATTTTTATAGAGGCTTGGCTCTTTTTCGCCTGGCAGCATAACCGGATTTATGCGGTCATTGGGGATTAACAATTGCCTGAACCAGTAAACTTTTGCAAAATTTTCGTGGGCAAACGCTACGCCTACTTTTCGCAAGCCCGAATCAGCTGTAAAAATGACAGTATTTTCATGAACTACAGGCGCGCCCGCTTCTTTTAGGCTTAATAACAGACTTATGTTATCGTAAGTTTCCCAGTCTGCCGTTTGAGCCGCAATAGGTGAAAATGAGGCAATTATCATCAAAAGTACAAAGATTTCAATCCTTTTCATACATTCTTTACAATTATCGGTCGATATATAATTATCTTAATATGATAACCTGACTGTATAGCTCGCAGGGCGTATGCAGTTAAATCGAACATAAAACGGAGTTTTATGCCGTCGTTAAATGAGCTTGGTAAGTTCAAATCCTCTTTTAGCAACATCGCTAACGAGAAAAAAGATGTTCTTGCCAATAAACTGCCTTATGATGATCTTAAGCTTCCGGCTAAAGAAGCTCCTCCTTTTAATTATTCCAGGAATGATTTCGCCGTTTCCAAACCCAGTGAGCAAACAGCTCCTGATGCTGATACGCCTTCCGGTTCTGAAACAGGCGATTTTGATTTCAGCGCTTTTGTTAATGGCATTTCTGACGACGCTCCGCCTGATGATATTTCCGGCGGCGCGGAGGCGGCTCTTGACGATTTCCTGAAAGATTTGAATCCTGACAATTCACAAAAAGAATTAAGCGATGACGGGTCTTCTTTCCTTGAAGCTTTCCAAAATGATCAAGAAGCGTTATCTGACAATGAACCAGCCGGAGACGATTTTTCCGCGCCGGACGATCTTCTTGCAGGTTTTTCTGAAGAGATGGAATCAGCTCCTGATGATTTTAAAACTGATGATTTAAGCGATGATAATCTGCTTGATGATGATATGGAGCCGGCTATCGACATGGGCGGCGAAAGCCCTCATATCGCGGATGCAGGGCAGCCTGCAGAAGGCACTTCTGCAGAAGAAACTTCTGATGAAGTTCCTGATGACAGTCTCGCCGATTTTGGCGCTGATGATTTTGGTACAGATGATTTTGATCTTGATGAAGAACCCGGCATTGATTTAGGCGGCGAAGCTCCTCATGTTGCAGATAGTGATGCCGGCGCTGAAGATAGCGGCGATTTTTCTCTCGATGATTTTACAAGTGATGATTTTTCCAGCGAATCTTTTGAATCGCAAGATTCTATTGAATCGCAGGATTCATCAGGTTCGCAGGATGAAAGTCCGGATTTTAGTTTGCCGGGCGCAGATGATTTTGGCGGAGATTTTTCTGACGGTTCAGACGATTCATCTTTAAATGACGACTTTGGAAGTCCTCCTTCCGGTTTAACTTCCGGCGGAGATGCTTCAATTGACTTCGGTGATTTCGGCGCCGATTTTCAGTCTGATTCAATAGATTTAGACAACGAAACGCCGGAGGAACAGCATAGCTCAGATACATCAAGCGAAGCTTTCGGCAGTGATGATTTCGCGCTTGATGTTGACGACATTTTAAACAAATCCAGCGCCGCGGTGCCTCCCAAGCCTGAACCAAAAAAAGGATTCGCTTTTGGAAAAAAAAAGGGAGCGGATGTTCCCGCCGCCGAAGACAGCGTAGAAGAGATTTCATTAACCCAGGATGATGTAGATTCGATATTAAAAACCTTGTCTTCGTTTCCCTTAAACTTAAGAATTATCTGTCAGGAACTAATCGCGGAACAGGTAATACTGCCGGCTCAGTTGTCCAAATTAATCCGCTTATTAATAAACGGCGCCGGCGTAAAAGAGACAGCGGCTCTTGTGGAAGAAATTACCGGCAAACCTGTTGTTATTCCCAAAAGTTTTGAAAAAATGACAGGCGCGGCTTTTGAAGATGAGCAGTCGAGTTTTGCGTATATTTTTATTCATAATTTCCTTCCTGTGTTAAGGCTGTTCGCTTTCATCGCCGCGGTGGCATTTTCCGTTATTTACCTTAGTTACAGATTTATTTATACGCCTCTTCATGCTGAATCAATTTATAAAAGAGGTTACGAACGAATTCCAGAAGGTGAATACCAGCGCGCCAATGAATTGTTTCATCAGGCTTTTACAATGCATAAAAAGAAAAAATGGTTTTATTTATACGCGGAAGCGTTCAGGGATCACCGCCGTTACACGCTTGCCGAAGGAAAGTATGATGAGCTTTTAAGATTTTATCCGCGCGATAAAAAAGGCGTTTTGGATTACGCGGATTTGAATACCAATTATATATTAAATTACGAAAAAGCGAACAGGCTGCTGCAAAGAGAGCTTCTTGATTTTGCACCTAACGATTATGAAGGACTTCTTGCAACCGGAGATAATTTCTTCGCGTGGGCGGATTCCAATCCTTCGCTTTATTTCGATAGATATGAAGACGCGCGCTTCTCTTACGCAAGACTTCTTGAACTTTACGGCTGGGCGGCTCCTGTTGTACAGCGGATGATGATGTACTTTATCCGCACCGATGACCTGAAAGAAACGCTGAATCTCAGAAGATGGTTTGAAAGCGATCCCAAAAGGCGTAAGTTGTCAGCAGAAACCCTTGCGGAACTTGGCGGCTATCTTTTGGACAAGCAGCTTGAAAAAACATCCGGCGTGCCTGATCCGTATATCGAAAGCATAGAAAGCGTACGCGCGATGCTTCTGGAAGCTGTCAGCGAGAATCCGTATTTGCCTGAGCCTCATTATCATCTTGCGCGTTATCATCATAACCTTAGCAACACTTATGATGAACGGTTAACCCTGGAAAACGCCATACGCGCCTTTGATCTGGCAAACCAGGAATCGGTACGCCGCCGCCTTTACCGGGTTGATACGCATTACCGTTACGCGAATCTTTTAATTAATAACAGGGAATTTTTTCCTGCGGATGAAGAACTTGTCAAAGGCATCGGATTATATGAAGATTTCCTGACAAGAAATTTAATTAACCCTTCCGCTCAGCTTGGACAGTTATACGCATTGCGCGGCGATCTTGAATACTTTGTTAAGTCCGGCGATATGCGCACAGCCCTTGACAGATTTTATCACGTTGCGGAAAGCTACGGCTACGCGCCGCCTGAAGTTCAATACCGGATGGGATCCGCATATTATCAGCTTGGCGACTGGGGAAAATCGCTTGAATATTTATTTAAGGCTTCCTCCGAACTGCCTCTGAACAGACGGCTTTTATACGCTCTTGGAAACACGGCGTATCAGCGCAGGGATTTTTTTGCCGCGCAGGGGTATTACAACCGCCTAATTGACGTTCTTGAAAGCCAGCGCGTCAGAATGCCGTCTCTTTTGCCAAACGATAACCCGCTGTTCCTTGAACTGGGCGAACGCCTCATGATGGCGCGTAACAATGCAGGCGCGGTCGGCGAAGCCCTCGCCGATCAGACAGGCAACCGCGACTACCGCTCCAGAGCCCTGGCGATGTACGCCGAATCCGCCCGCGCATGGGATGCCATTACCCGCAACCCCGAAACCATGGCAAGAATGAGCCTGACAGGCAGTCCGGGCGCTCCGGGCATCAACCTGGGCTACCTTAATGCAAATAACGCCCTGCGTCCCAACGCGAATTACACTCCGCAAATCTTTGTCCGCATAGACAGAGACGTGCTTGAGCCTTCGAAGTGGGAAGAACTGGCTGGTAATTAGGCTGGATTAAATTTTAAAAACTTCGATTAAATAAGCGCTGCCTTCAAGATAATAACCGGTTTCCATGTCTTCCAGTTTTTGTATAATTTTTTTATCTAATAAAATTTTTACCGCTTCGCTTATGCCGACATTATTATTTTTTCTTATTTCCGCGAGCAGGCTGCCGAATTTTGTGTATATTAAAAATCTTTGTTTTTCGGTCATAATGTTTCGCTATTGCTTCCGTGGTATAAAATCATAAAACAGCCCTTTCGTTCGCCATATCTATCAGTTCATTAATAACATCATCATTTGACTGGGTGTGCAAAGCTTCGTAACAGTCTTCCATAATAACTCAATCCGCCGTCATTAAGCAGCCGCTGCGCCGCTTCTGATAACACGATTCCCTGCTTTTTTGCATATCCGCTGAGAATCATGGCAGTCCAAATTTCCTGACTGTTCTTCATATATTCAGTTTACTTTAGCGGCAGGGGATTTTCAATATTGGAGAGTAAGCGCCAACATGACGTACCCGAAAATCCCTGGCAGCTGGAATGGCAGAAGTCATTACACAGGCTTTGCGGCGAGTCCGCTTGTTCGTCCAGGCAGTTGTGTTCTTTATATGAAACATTACAGTACAACTTTGATGCTAATCGGACTTGGTAACACGACTATTGTTAACGCAGCCATAGACGCCGCCAATGCTTTCCGCATACGCCATATTGGCAATTGGTCTAGCCAATGTTGAACACATAATGCTTTTTGTGCAGTGTTTGAAATACTTTTAATTAAGGATTCTGGAACCGTCTTTTATGGTTTTGCTGCAATTACATTATAAAAAACGGTTCCCGAAGTCTATCTACTTTCTACAGCCTTGTCCAAACAGTACTGCTCCCATTAGGCCGCGTATAAGTGCCGGCAAGTTTTCCGTTGTTGTTGTAAAGAGTTATAAAATAACTATCTAGATCAGAATAGGAGAGATTCATATTTGCTCCGATGGTGATGCTCGTTAGGCTGGTGCAACCATTGAATGCATAATTTCCAATAGTAGTAACGCTGGAAGGAATAGTGATGCTAGTTAAGCTGATGCAATCAGAGAATGCTCTATATCCAATACTAGTAACGCTGGAAGGAATAGTGATGTTCGTTAGGCTGGTGCAATCAGAGAATGCTCTATATCCAATACTAGTAACGCTGGAAGGAATAGTAATGCTCGTTAAGCTGCTGCATTGCCAGAACGCAGAATATCCAATACTAGTAACACTGGAAGGAATTGTAATGCTCGTTAGGCTGGTGCAAAAAGCGAATGCATTATCTCCAATACTAGTCATGCTGGAAGGAATAGTGATGCTCGTTAGGCTGGTGCAAAAAACGAATGCACTATCTCCAATACTAGTCACGCTGGAAGGAATAGTGATGCTTGTGGCAGCTCCTGGAGCCTGTATTAAAATTGTTCCCGTTTTGTTGTAAAGTATGCCGTTCTGGCTTGAATAATAATTATTATTCAAATCTACATTTATGCTCGTTAAGCTGGTGCAACCGGCTAACGCTATAACCCCAATATTAGTAACGCTGGAAGGAATAGTGATGCTTGTTAAACTGGTGCAAGCGAAGAACGCCCCTTCTAAAATACTAGTAACGCTGGAAGGAATAGTGATGCTCGTTAGGCTGGTGCAACCGTAGAACGCCATACCCTCAATATTAGTAACGCTGGAAGGAATAGTGATGCTCGTTATGTTGGTGCACTCGGCGAATGCCTCTTCCCCAATACTAGTAACAGGTTTTCCATTATAAGTGGACGGAATTACAATTTCTGCGGCTATATCCGTGCCTTTCGAAACTTTATATCCAGTACCGGAATTATTTAATGTGTACGCAAGACCTGGTGTTGGTGTTTCTACAGGCTGTTGTGTAAACGGGATAATGGCACCGTTGTCACAGAAAGTAACCGAAAATACGGCTATTGCTGATATTATAATAATCCCCAAAAATTTAAAGGCTTTCATTATTCTCCCCTTTTTTGGTATGTCTCTGAGGTTTGAAAACTCCTCATTAACCCTGTTTTCTCCAGTTTTCTAATAATTTTGAAATTAATTAAATAGAATTCTAGTATTGTTAATATATATAACATAGAATACTAACATTGTCAATAAATTAATACTAATTTAATCGTATTATGTTAAAATGGGATTTAGAGAGAATTTAAAATCTCAACTAGATTTTTCGGGAATGCTTGTTAAAGAACTTGCCGCCCGTTCAGGAATAAAAAAAGGTACTATCGACAGTTATTTAGGAAATACGGGATATACACCTTCAGTTGAAACTGCCGTCAGCATCGCAAAAGCCCTCGGTGTGTCAGTTGAATACCTTGTAACAGGCTCAGACGCTGTAAAAGATATTCCTATTTCATCCCTTCCCACGGACATACAGGAAATCGTACTTGAATTAAAACAATTAAACGCCAGGGATCGATTTGTAATTTTAAATATGGCGCGGTTGTTGAATAAAAGGTAATTGAGCTTGTTCCATAAACTGAAGTTTTGGAACAAGCTCAATTTCCAGTACTCCATGTTTTTGAGAAACGTCAAGAATTCCTTCCTGAATCATTTCATATATATCCAAAAGATTATCTTCAAAATCTTTTAGATTTTCTCCCTGGGTAGGAAAATCCGGATAATCGTCAAGAAAACCGACGTAAAAATCACCATCCATTTCGTATGTATAACGTAAATTTTGAGTATTCATGCGAGTTTTCTCCTTAATATAAATTATTACATGGAGAGAATATGTTTGTCAAAGGTACAGCTAAACGCCATGGATCGATTTGTTATTTTAAATATGGCGCGGTTGTTGAATAAAAGATAACTTCTTAATAGTTGTTCTTTATACGGTATACAATCCTATGCGTATCATCAATTCTTCGCGACCACCAGCCGGATAGGTTATTTTTAAGAGGCTCAGGTTTACCAATACCTTCAAATGGGTTTCTTTCTATGTCTTTGATTAAGTTGATTAATTCGTTTTAGCATATTTTTATTCTCTTTTTGCCAGAAAAGATAATCCTCCCAGGATTATCAAACCATATTTTTTTCAATCATCAACCTCAATAATTTCATGCTCAACACCATTTCCTGCATTCAATTTTTTAATTCCTTCCAATAAAAATTTCATGTTGGATTCGCTGTAAAAATTTTCTGTAATGTTGGTAATTTCAAATGGGATTTTTTGTTGTCTTACGGATGTTTTTGCAAAAACATTAATAGCAGTACTCATGGTTAAACCTACATTTGAGCAAAATTTTTCGAATTGCTCCTTTAATTGAGAATCCATGCGTATATTTATGTTTGTTTGTGCCATAAATCACTCCTTGTAAATAAATATATTGTAATATATATACATTGTCAATAAATTAATTATGAGTAGTGATATTTACCACATTTGCAATTCGTGAAACTTCTGTTCTATAAACGAGGATTTATTAAAAGCCGCGAAAAAACACGGCGTAAGAATAATCTCTTATTGAGCCGATAAATCGGCCAGATTTTCCATAATCTTTTTATTGACGAATTTCGCAATTTATGTTAAAATATATAAATAATACCAGTTTGGTAAACATCTAATATCATACCTTTTGGATAAAGCTATGCAATATTTTGATACTCACGCCCATTTAGGGCTAATAGTTGATGACCCTATCGAGCAGCTCATTGTGATACAGGAAGCTAGGCAGGCTTCTGTGGCAAGAATTGTGTCAATTTGCAACAGTCTTCATGATTTTGCTCATGTTTACGAAAATCTTAAATCGGCATCGAATGTTTACCATGCGGTTGGAGTAAGTCCTTCCGAAGTGCAAAATCCCGGCAAAGACTGGCTTGCGCATATTGAGCAGAGCATCCAGTATCCAAGGGTTGTCGCAATCGGCGAAATCGGTCTGGACTATTTCAGGAAATTCGGCGATAAAAAGTCTCAAATCGAGCTTTTCATCACTCAGCTTGATCTGGCGGCAAAACTCAATCTGCCTGTTATTATTCATAACCGCGACGCCGGGCACGATGTCCTCGATATTCTGCGCGACCGTCTTCCTCCGCGCGGCGGCGTTTTTCATTGTTATTCCGAGGATGCCGCCTATGCAGAAAAGGCGCTGGATTTAAATCTGTACTTCTCGTTCGCCGGCAATCTGACATACAAAAACGCTAAAAATCTGCACGAGACTCTTTCTGTCCTTCCTGTCGATCGTATGTTGATAGAATCGGAAAGCCCCTTCATGGTTCCAGCCGATTACCGCGGTAAAAGAAACATGCCCAAATATCTGCCGCTGACCGCAAGGTATATGGCGAACATGCTTGATATGGATGAAGAAGCGTTAGCCGATCAGCTCTGGAAGAATTCGAACAAATTTTTTAATCTTCCCAATGAATAAAATCTTTTGATTATATTCCTGTGAGTTTATTTCACCCTGTAAAAATCGGAAATCTAATACTGCCGGGAAATCTCTTTTTGGCTCCAGTTGCGGGTTACACCGACAGGGCTTTCAGATCGATTTGCGCGGAACAGGGCGCTTGTTTCGCGTTCACAGAACTTGTTTCCGCAGAAGCTTTGTTCCGCAATTTTGGAAGATACGGGCTGACGCCTCCCGATTCTTCCGCGTCTTTGCTTCTTAATGGTAAAAAATCCGAAAAAAACATTTCCGCGATCAATCTTATAAGCCGCGGTGAAAGGGAAGAACGTTATGCGATACAGCTGTTCGGCGCGCAGAGCGAGTCTGTCTACAAAGCGGTGGCGCTTCTTTCTCCCATGAAGCCTGACGCGCTGGATATAAACTGTGGCTGTCCTGTTCCTAAAGTTGTTAAAAACGGCGCAGGCTCAGCTTTAATGCGCAATCCGTCAAACCTTGGAAAAATAGTAGAAGCCGCTGTGCGCGCGTCACGCGAAAGTTTAGGAAGTATTCCTGTTACTGTTAAAATCCGGTCAGGATGGGACAGCTCTTCCATAAATTACGCGGAATGCGCACGGATCGCGGTTGAGGCAGGCGCTTCGATGGTGAGCCTTCATCCGCGAACACGCGCGCAAAATTACGGTGGCAGGAGCTTTTGGGATCACATCGCAGACCTTGTTACGCGAATATCCCTTCCTGTTACAGGATCGGGCGATCTATATACGCCGGAAGACGCGCGGCAAATGCTGGAAGAAACAGGCTGCGGCGCAGTAATGTTCGCAAGGGGCGCGATGGGCAATCCGTTCATTTTTTCTTCGGCGCGTTCGTTTTTGGAAACAGGTTCGTGGGAGCCTCCTTCGTTTGCTTCGCGGATTGCGGTCTTTATGCGTCACCTGGAAATGCTGTCCGCCAGCGCTGGCGAGAGAACTGCTTGTCTTGAAATGCGAAAACAATTTTGCGCCTATACCAAAGGAATCCCCGGAGGAGCCGCATTGCGGGAAAAAGCAGTCCGCGCGGAAACGGTAGAAGAGTACAGGAGAATTGTTGTTGACCATATCGTAAATTAATTCTATCTTTAACAAATGAACATTTTGAGACAGCCTCTCCGGTATGCCAATTTTAATATTACTTATTGGCTTATCGGAATAAATATACTTGTTTTTGCGGCAATGCATTTTTTTGGAAATACTGTCGCAGGAAATTTTGATGTAGTTGATGGTTATGGACGGCACATTGACAGGTATATTTTAAGGTTAAGAGATATTCTTGTTATGATACCTTATGTTGTTGTAAAAAACGGAGCAGTCTGGACTTTTATTACATATATGTTCATGCACGCCGATTTGACACATATCTTTTTTAACATGTTAGGGCTTTTTATTTTTGGTTTGGTTGTTGAAAGACAGATGGGCAGCTGGGAATTTCTTATTTTTTATCTTATAACAGGAATCCTCGCGGGTGTTTTTTCATTTATTGTTTTCATATTAACCGGCGGTATATTTATAGCGCTTCTTGGCGCATCCGGCGCGCTTTACGCAGTTATGCTTGCCTATGCGGTTTTTTTTCCAAGATCGGTAATTCATATTTGGGGAATACTGCCGATTCGCGCGCCTGTTATGGTTCTTGTTTTTACGGCTCTGTCGCTGTTTTTTATATTTTCGGGACGCGGCGGAAACGTCGCTCATTTGACACACCTTGCAGGTTTTATATTCGCATGGCTGTATTTTTTGGTCCGCTTCGGCGTAAATCCGTGGAAGCGTCTTACGGGAAGATAAATTGATGAAAAAAGTCGGCATTCTTTTCGGCGGAAAATCCGCGGAGCATGAAATATCTCTGTTATCTGCAAAAAATATTTATGACGCAATCGACAGAACAAAGTTTGAACCCGTATTGATCGGGATCGATAAAAACGGCAGATGGCTTTTAAATGACGCGCAAAAATTTTTGTTAAACGCCGATAATCCTTCTCTTGTCAGTTTAAACCCCGAAGGTAAAACTGTTTCTCTATCCACGAAAGACAGCAGTTCGCTTTACGCGGAAGGAGCAGGAACTTTTAATCTTGATGTTGTTTTTCCGGTTCTTCACGGACCATTCGGCGAAGACGGAACGGTTCAGGGTTTTTTAAAACTGGCGGGTCTTCCCTTCGTCGGTTCCGGCGTGCTTGGCTCCGCTGTCGGAATGGACAAAGATGTGATGAAGAGGCTGTTACGCGACGCAGGAATTCCTATCGGTAAATTTATATCGCTATGCAGCCATGAAAAAGTTCCTTCATTCGCGGAAGTTGAAGCAGAACTTGGCGCTCCTTTTTTTGTTAAACCTGCAAATATGGGATCATCTGTAGGGATCAGCAAAGTTCAAAATGAAGCTCAATATGCCGCCGCGCTTAAAGACGCTTTTCTGTATGATACAAAAATCATCATGGAAGAATTTATCGCGGGAAGGGAAATTGAATGCGCTGTGCTTGGAAATGAAGAGCCTTCCGCGTCTGTCCCTGGCGAGATTATTCCGGCGCATGACTTTTATTCCTACGATGCCAAATATCTTGATACTCAGGGCGCGGCATTGGAAATCCCTGCAAAACTGGATGAAAAAACGATAAAACAAATTCAGGAAACGGCAGTAAAAGTTTTTAAGACTCTCTGCTGCGAAGGAATTTCGCGCGTTGATTTTTTCTTAAAAGCGAACGGCAGTTTAATCGTTAACGAAATTAACACAATGCCCGGTTTTACAAGGATCAGCATGTATCCTAAAATGTGGGAAGCAAGCGGCATCGGCTATACGGAATTAATTACGCGGTTAATAGAGCTTGCTGTAAGCAGATTTGAAAAAGAGAAAAAGTTAAAGACAAGCGTTGTTTAAATATTGGAATTGCTCGAAAGCTTTAATAAAACTATATCCTGCCTGTAATTGCGTATAACATCACCGCGAAATATTCCCTGAAAAGGTAGACAGGCAGCGCTGATCTCTGGCTCCTGCTCGGCAGTGCGGATACATTTTTAAGTCCGAGTTTTTTAGCAATCGCAAGAGAGCGGAACATGTGATAATCGGTTGTTACAATCACTATGTTTTTTTCCTTTAAGTTATAAAGTTCATCGCTGAACATTAAATTTTCTTTTGTGTTGCTTGACCTGTTTTCGGTCAGTATTCTTTCTTTATCCATGCCTCGATCCGTCAGTAGTTTTCTCATCGCTTCGGCTTCTGTTATGGCTTCTCCCGGTCCCTGTCCGCCTGATACAATCACTTTTACATCTTCATGATCTTTTAAATAATTTTCGGCTGCGTTTACTCTGCGAATCAGCGGAACAGACGGATAAATGCCGACAACCTGACAGCCAAGTACGATAACATAATCTGTTTTAGTTTGCGGCGCATTTTGACGCATGCCGCTTATGATGATCGCTTCTGTGATTATAAATGAAACGGCGAAAATGCAAATAAGCGCAAGACCTGTAATCTTTAGCCATTTTGGAAATTTTTTTATAAATCTTATTATTCTTCCGAAAGCGGCTGCGGCTATTATCAGCATTAATCCAGACAAGCCGAACAGAAAAATGAAAAAGTCGAACCTGTTCCAATTCCTTGAAATAGTTATCGAGTAAAAAATTATTCCAAGTCCGAAAATTACAATTCCGGTTTTTATCAGTATTTCGAAAAATATTTTTACAAGCCACTTTAAAGGCACTGTCTTATCAGGCGCTGCTTTGTTAAGCAGATTACGGCTCAAGGTTTTAATCCAGGGAGATCCCACTCGGGCGGAATTTTTACCGGCATCCCTTTTGAATCAACAAAGACCCATGTTACTTTCGCTTCGATTATTAAATCTTCTCCGCGCCAAATCTGCTGCAATATCGTGCCGCTTACAGCTCCTTTTTTTATCGGCTTTGACTTAACAACCAGTTTATCGTCTGTAAGCGCCGGTTTTTTATAATCAATTTCGATTCTGGAAATATAAGTTCCATAACCTGAATTAAACGCTTTGATATAATCAAAACCGATATCCTTCAGATACTCGTAGCGCGCGAATTCAAGGTAGTTAAGATAATTCGCGTTGTTGACATGATTGTAGCTGTCGCACTCATAAGTTCTAACATTTAAAGTACATTGTGTTTCCATGCGCACATTATAACAAAAACCGCCGCCGTACGCCAGACTCGTTGTCAGACACCTTCAGTGTTAAGAACGTCTTGACTAAAATGCGATTTCTTTGCATCTTAAAAATATGTATAAAGGAAGTGCGGCTATAAATTTCCCGATGCCCGGCGAGTACAAAAGAGCGGCGGAGAAGCTGTTCCCAAAGGACGGTCTTTTTAAAGGCGCGAAACCGGATGTAAAAGCCGCCGGTGAATTTGCCAAGGCTCTTGGAATCGGCGTTGAATATCAGCGTTTAATTACGCTCGATAAAAACTCAGGCGATCTGAGAAAATTCCTTGATCATTTTCAGAACAATCTTGATTTGCTGATTAAAAAAACATGGGTCGAAAAATTCGATGAAAAGCGAAAGGATACGCTTCAGGACGAAGTTCCTTTATTTATGACAACGATAGAGCAGGGTGATTTTGTAAAGTCGATAGAAGACTTTAACGCGATTCTCGATGAGCTTGCGTATTTGCTTTTCGGCGCGCAGAGCGAGAAAGAGGATTTTTCCGAGTACACATTCCGCATTGACGCGCAGATGGGGCTTTTTTGGCTTTACGGAAGCAGGCTTTCGTTTTTTAAAGAATTAAAAGATGACAAAATTTTATGGGCTGTCCTGCTTCTCGGTCTTTGTTATCTGACGAATTTTTAAATTGATAAAGGATGATAATATGGCTGACTCTGACGTTAACATAAAAACTGATAATTCCGGCTCTGATTTTATAAGCGAATTTATTAAAGAAGATTTGGCGTCAGGACGCTTTAGTTATGTGCATACGCGTTTTCCTCCAGAGCCTAACGGATGGCTCCACATCGGACACTGCAAGGCGTTTTACATAGACTTCAGCATGGCGCAGCGTTTCGGCGGAAAATGCAATCTTCGTTTTGACGATACTAATCCNGAGAAAGAAGATATTTCCTATGTTGAGGCGATNAAACGCGATATTAAATGGATGGGATACGATTGGGAAGACCGCGAGTTTTACGCGTCTGACTATTATGAATACCTTTACGAACTTGCGGTGAAGATTATCAAAAAAGGAAGCGCTTATGTTGACGATCTAAACGATGATGAAATTCGCGAGTACCGCGGTACAGCCGCTCCTAATATTACAGCGTCCGAAAGCCGCATAACGCCGCCCGGCAGAAACAGTCCTTATAGGGATCGTTCCATTGAAGAAAATTTAGACCTTTTCGCAAGAATGCGCGCCGGAGAATACCCTGACGGAGCTAAGACGTTACGTGCAAAAATAGATATGACTCACCCCAATTTGATAATGCGCGATCCTGTCATGTACAGAATCCGCCGCGAGCATCATTACCGCACCGGAAACAAGTGGTGCATCTATCCCATGTATGATTTTCAGCATCCGCTTTCGGACGCGAAAGAAAAAATAACTCACTCGCTTTGCTCTCTTGAATATGAAATACACCGTCCGTTATACGACTGGTTTATCCGCGAGGCGGAAGTTTTTCCTTCACGGCAGATAGAGTTCGCGCGCCTTAATTTAACCTACACTGTTATGAGCAAACGCTGGCTTTTAAAACTTGTGCAGGACAAGAAAGTTTCAGGATGGGACGATCCCCGGATGCCGACAATCGCGGGTCTTCGCAGAAGAGGTTACACTCCAGAAGCAATCCGNAGTTTTGTATCNCAAGTTGGAATNGCGAAAACCGACAGCATGGCGGATATAGCATTCCTTGAATATTGTCTGCGCGAAGATTTAAACAAACGCGCGTTACGTGTCATGGCGGTGCTGCGCCCGCTGAAATTGATAATCGAAAACTGGGACGATGATAAATGCGGACAAAATTCGCTTGAAGAGCTTGACGCTGTTAATAACCCTGAAGATGATTCGGCTGGAGTGCGCAAGGTTACTTTCTCGCGCGAATTNTGGATTGAACGCGANGATTTNGAAGAGACTCCGCCTCCCAAATATTTCAGGCTCTTCCCCGGAAATTCCGTGCGGCTGCGTTACGCGTATATTATCACCTGTACAGGTTTTGACAAGGACTCCGATGGAAATATTACCGCTGTTCGCTGCACCTACGATCCTGATACAAGAGGCGGAAATGCAGGCAACAGCGCTGCCTTGGATAATAAAAAAGTTAAAGGGACGATTCACTGGGTAAGCGCGGCAGATGCCGTTCCGCTTGAAGCTCGTCTTTACGATTATCTTTTTAATGTTGAGCGCCCGATGGAAATCGCTCCGCGGGCGGACGGCTCCACAGGCGAGTTCACCGATAATTTAAATCCGGCTTCTCTGGAAATTTTAACTAACGCATGGGGTGAGAGAGCTGTTTCTAAGGCGGAGCCGGGACAGGTTTTCCAGTTTGAACGCCTTGGTTATTTTGCCCGCGATCCGGACACAGGCAGTGACGGCAGACCGGTATTTAACAGAACGGTTGGTCTTCGTGACACATGGGGAAAGATTGTTAAGAAAGGCTGATGGTTTTTTTAGCTCAACCTTTTCCTGGCAAGGTCGCAGTAATTTTTATCAATCTCGATTCCTATGAAAAATCTGTTTAGATTGTTACACGCAACTCCTGTAGTTCCGCTTCCGCAGAAAGGATCAAGAACAATGTCATTCTCGTTTGTCGAGGCTAGTATAATTCGTTTTAACAGAGCCAGCGGTTTTTGCGTCGGATGTTTTCCGAATTCTTTTTCGCTGTTTTTGGAAGACGGAATTGCCCAGACCGATCTCATCTGCGTATTTTCTTTTTTTAGTTTGTCTTCAGGAAAACTTCCGTTTTTCATTTCGTCGTAATTAAAAATGTGTTTCGCGTCCTTGTCCTTCCGCGCCCAGAGAAGAGTTTCGTGCGACGCTGTAAAAAAACGGCAGCTTAAATTGGGAGAGGCGTTTGGTTTGAACCACGCGATATCGTTTAAAATATGAAAATTGTTTTTTTGCAGAAGATAGCCGCATTGATAAATATTATGATATGTTCCTGAAATCCACATTGTGCCTTCAGGTTTTAAAACACGGCGGCATTCATTAATCCATTCGTTATGAAAAATAATGTCGTTTTCCAAACCGCCGCTTTTATCCCATCCGCCCTTGTTGACCTTTGTCATTTTTCCGTTTTGACAGGTAATACCGTCATTCGATAACATATACGGAGGGTCCGCGAAAATCATATCGATCGAGTTTTCCGGGATGCGGCGCATGACTTCAATGCAGTCTTTGTTAAAAAGCACCGAGTTTTTNTTTCTCAAAAAAGAATGAGAGTTCTTTTTTTATATTAGAAAGTATTTGCTCCAAGNTTTTTTTATTTTAAATCATGAAGCAGGTTTCATCAATACATAAACATGACATCGCCTTTTACATAAAATACNCCGTCGGTCATTGGTTTTTCACCGTCAGGTTTGTTGATGACGCCCCGTTTCATAAGTTCTTCGGCTGTAAANCTTGAAATTTTTTCCGANTATCCGGATATCCATTGATTNATCTGGCTGTCAAGCCGTTTTGGAACAAATGATTTAAAACTTTTTTGTATGCTGATAATCAGCTGTTCAAGCATGGCGTCNAGTTTGTCATCCGGTTTGTTAAAGTAACCTGTAAATTTTTCGTATTGCTCTTTTTCAAAAACCGGAAAGTTNAATTTATAATCACTGCCGTCTTTAAAAATCAGATTTGTTTTTATTAATCTTACCTTGTCGTCACCGGTTAAAGCGNCGTTTNGAATAACGCCGTTATCTGATTTTTCGATGATTTTATTGTCGTAAATCCATTCAATTCCGCCGTGATGATAAATATCCCAATGGTGATATTTACCGATATAAAAACAGTACATAAAATCTTTTTNATATTTAACAGGATTACTTTTAACCGATAACCATAAACCGGTATTNGTTTCATCAATGGATTCAGCCCATTCTCTTACGATAAACCANCCGAAGCCGCCGTCAAGGCGGGGAGGGAAGGGGCCGTCATCCATGTTCAGACCGTTTTTTATTTTTGTAATTTTANCACGAAGNGACGCGCATAACGCTATATACCCAAGCTTCTTCATGGTAAAACCGCTTCCGTAAAAGCCGATTTTGGAAACATCGTTTTCGTGATTTTTGAAAGCTTGCGAATAAAAGTCAGCGATATCTTTAATGATGGGCGAAAAATTTTTAATCATTTCCTTGTTATCGCGGATACGAAGCACTATAAAATTTGCCGCGTATTTATTTCCGTCTTTTATTATTGCTTCACCGTTAATCAGTTGCGGAAGTTCATCTTCGATATACATCGCCGGAAGCCCTGTCTTTTTGCTGATTTCTTCTACGGCAAGCGGCTTTTCATACGCCGCCTCGCAAATCGCGCGTGCGACCTGTGAATGAAGATACCTTTCTGTATCCACGCTGCCGTTACACGATCCGGTATCCCAGTTAATTCGTTTGTAAATCTTATCCATTGTTTTTTCCTCCATTCCGGTTTTTATTTTTTTTCGTCCGATATTAAGCCGCCACTTTACCGTTGTTTCTGTCAGTTTGTAATTTTTGGCGATTTGTTTTACAGGAAGCCGCTCGATATAATAATCCACTAAAATATCGCGGTATTCGCAAGAGAGAGTATGAAGAGTTTTAAAAATCTTCTGATACTCATTGGAAATTATCAGTTCATCGATAAAATCATAGACATCCTCTGTTTTCGCGTAATCGTTTTCAAACTGCACTTCATTAATCTTGTTCTGTTTATTTTTAAATCTCGCGTATCTGTTATGCGCAATGCTCCAAACCCATTTTTCAAGCGACTCGATGTGGTATTTTCTGATGCCGTTCAGTATATGAACCATTATTTCACCTGCCAAATCCTCCGCATCCTGACGATTATTCAGCCGTTTAACGCAAAAGTGCAGAACAGGTTCTATATATTGAATGATGTCATTGTCGCTTTTATTCATTTGACGCCTTTTATTAACCTGGCAGCTGGAGTACGATAAGAGCTTCCAAAGCCTCTTCTTTAAAGTTTTTTATTTCCACATGTTTTTGAAGATTCATGTAATAATATTCTCTCTGTTTTATCTCACATTGATCGTCGCCGATGATCAATACTCCGTTGCCTTTAATTATATAAATGTTAATCTCGATATTCGCACCAAGCGCAGGGTAGTATAAAGCTTCGCCTTTTTTAACAGAAATAAAAATCTGTCCGAAATTCCCGAATGCTTTTAAGCCGATTGTATCAATATCTCCGTTGTGTTTAACGCAGTATCTGTTGTCGAGAATTATTTTAGAAGGAAAGTCTTTAGAGAAAAAACTTTTAAAAGTGTTCAGTCTGCTTATTAAATCTTTTCCTGCAGGCTCTTTTTTTTCGCACATTAAAGCCCCCATCATGCCGTCCTTTTTCTCAGGTCTTTGTAAAAACGCGCTTAACGCGGATATTTCATTGTTGTAGAGTTTGTCGAGTGTTTCTTTTTTCGATATTAAGATGGTTTCTTCGGGTGTTATTTTTTCTTCGTTGTATATGTTTACAGTTCCGTTGTTAACATCAATCTGCCGGATTTCTTCCGGCAGATCGTTAAATTCAAGCTGCAAACGAATCGAATAATTTTTATCAATTTTCTTTTTAAACGCTTCGGCAAAATCGCCTAATATTTGATCGATTGTCATTGTTTTCTCCTTATATTAATAAAATAGAGCAATATTAATAGACTGTCGATGTTTTTTCTGCGTTTATATAGTGCATTTATCCGCATGACGGATAGGTTTTTTTAATTTTTTCTTGTAAAACTTATAATAATATAATATTATGTATTTAAGGATAAAAGAAGGTGTTTTATGAAAAAGCTGATGCTGGTTTTTATTCCGCTCTTACTTCTTTGTATTTTACCGGAATGTTCAAAGGCGGAAGAAACAATGGATAAAATTTATTATGCAAGAGACGCTGTATTAAAAGATGTCCTCGTTCATCATATTGATCAATTTAAGCTTGGAAAAACAGGTTTTGTCGGTCATTTTTCGGAAGAAACAAGTTCCGTTACATTTACAGTCACTGTTCNGCAGTCCGGTAATTATGATATCATTGTTTCATCGGCGAATCCGGCAGGAAGAGGCGAAAAGTNTAATTATATTTTAGTGAACGGAAAACAGNTTGGAGAATTTAAAACGCTTGATAACAATGTTTTTAACGAAAGCGCAGTCAGGCGTGTGTTCCTTGAAAAAGGAAATGTTGAAATTAAAATTCAAAAATATTGGGGATGGATATATGTTGATTCTATTTTTATCCGCAGGTCTAATGACATGAGCTCTTATGCCTATGATGTTTCCGCGAAACTTGCCAATCCAAACGCGGATGATAACGCAAAACGTTTGATGAAATTTATAATTGATATTTACGGAAAAAAAACCTTAGCAGGACAGTGCGGCGAGGGTCTTAACAGCGATGAATTTAAGGCCGTGTATTCGGTAACAAGAAAATATCCTGCTGTTATGATGCTTGACATGATGGATTATTCGCCGTCAAGAGTAAAATACGGTACCAGGGGAAGATCGGTTGAAGCCGCAATTGAATGGCATAAGCTCGGCGGCATTGTAAAATTTCTTTGGCACTGGAACGCGCCCAAGGATNTAATTGACAGTCAGGAGCGAAAATGGTGGAGCGGG
>JGI24694J35173_10000187_pt1 | contig 57371 bp, 59 predicted proteins | sample TergutCo191P1_FD_35173 | JGI IMG/M metagenome (IMG submission 35173) | reverse complement strand
CGACGGAAGCCCTGAAAAAGGGGCCGTCTCGCGAACGGCACCGGTACACTCCGGTGCCGTTCGCGAGACGGCCCCTTTTTTTGGCTATATAATGGTTGATGATTTGGGCAAAGGTTTTTTTGATTATTCTTCAGTTGGGTTTACTTACTCAACGGGCACTTCAGCTACGGCTAATCCCGCCGCTTCTGCCTCTTGTAAAGCAATACGTTCTTTTCTGGCTCTTTCGTTTTCGTCATACTCTTTTTCTTCATTTATTCCACGGAATATGGTGTTGATAATCTGATATATGATAATACTGCTGACAACCGCAAGCAAAGCGGTATCTGTCAGAACCAAGCGAACCAGCGCGGGCAAACTTTCCCGGAACTCTGCCAAAGCGGGGCTGTTCACTTGGGGCGGAATCAGGACCGCCGCCAAAAGGCTGAATCCAACTACAGAAATATTTGCCGTGGTAGGTTTGATATTGGACAGCAGACGGAAACCAGCCATCAGAATAGAAGCACTAACTATCAAGAATACTGCACCAATAACGCTGCGTGGCATGGCAACCATAAAAGCTCCTACTTTGGGGCTTAGACCATATAAGCCCATAATCACGGCACACATCTGTACTACAAAGCGGGATGCGATTCTTGTTTGAGCAACAATACCCACGCCTTGAGAATAGCTGGTCATGGGGAGACCACCAAACATGACAGCCACTAAGCACTCCAAACCTTCGGATGCAACGCCACGGTTCATGTGCTTTACCTTATATTCTTCGTCGCAAATTGCGGCAATAACCGAATAGTCGCCAAGGGACTCCGCCATAGAGCCGACCAAGCCTATCATTATGCCAACGAAAGCAACCCCAACGAATGTCCATCCAAAGCCGGGCCCGCCTTCCGGGAAAAGCCTGGGAACAGCAAACCAAGGGGCTTCAGCTACGAGATTCCAGTTCATTACGCCCATTATGCTTGCCAGCACAATACCTACAAGAAAAACGGCTGCGGCAATGGAGCCACGCGCCAGCAGTGGGTGAATTCTTCTGCCTACGGTTTGGAAGAAGAAAATCAAGGCAATAACAAGACCGGCCAATATCCAGTTGGTGGTACTTCCGTCGCCTATCATCCACGTAACGGCCAGCCTACCAAGGGCAAAACCTATAGCTGTGATAATGACGCCGGATACCGCAACGGGGAATAATTTGCGCAAAAGTCCCGGCAATCCCAAAAGACCGATTGCAGTTTGAGAAATGGCACCCGCAAACATTGCGCCCCACATGGCGGCCGCGCCCGACGCAGCACCAACCGACGAAGCGGAGGCAACCATAATGGAGGACGGGCCTTGCACAAGAGGAAAACGTGTGCCGATAGTTGTGTGTATAAATATTGCTATTGCCATAGTAAACAGGGCCCGGTTGACCCAAATGGCACCTGCTTCCGCAGGCAGTCCAACGGCCGCGACAACCACCAACGGCAGTATAAAAGGAGATATGTTTACCAACGACATTTGCCATGCGTACAAAAGTGTTTCATACCAATGCTTGGGCTTTTCATCCACTCTCAAAATTGGCTTTTCCACTTTTGGTGATTCATCCCACACCCTTTTTTCATTTTGTTCCTTGCGCGCTTGGGTGAAGGGAAGAAACTTTAGTAACATTTTCGACATAAAAACAACCCTCCTAAAACTAAATTAGAGTGCTTAGTTTTTCAATATATGGGGTTTAATATACAGAATTTAATTCCATATACCAAAAAGATGCACCATTATAGCAAATTAATTTACATTGTCAACGAAACATTTACATGGGTGGCTAAAAATAAGTCCGGTGGAAAGCCTCAATCCGCCGCGAGATGCTTGCGAAGGTGCCAAACGCTCCGTGGTCCATGTTTGACAAAATTACAAGAATATAGGGCGAATCCGCATAAACAATGGCCATGTCATGGAAGGAGTGTGTCGCCCAGCCATACTTATTGGCGATGAGGTAATCCGCGTGAATGAGCGTGAGATTTGTATTCATCAGGTCTGCCTGAAAAATATCTGAGTATGCAACACCCGATACTAGGTGTTCATGAACAGCCCGCATCCACAAGCCCGCGTCGCGCGCGGTTACGTTCGCGCCGGTAATGTTGCGCACAAGGTATTCATTCGCTCCGATTTCCCGCACAAATTCCAAATATCCGTCGAGGCCGTAATTTCTTACAAGCATCCGGAACGCAATATTATCACTGTAGCGGATGGAATAATACAGAAGCTCCCGTGTCGTAAACTGACGTCCAAAGGCGTACCGTGTACGTATCCGGCCCGTGCCGCCCCAATAATCAGAAGCCCTGTAGGTGTGAATGCGGTTCAAATCCAGCAAACCGCGCTCCGCCAAGGTAAATAGATACAGTGCGTGCTGAATTTTATTCACCGATGCCGAAAAAAACACGACGTCGGGATTGTACATATATGTGAAGCCCGTTTCGATATCCATATAAAACACCGCGATATTATTGCCAAACCGGCGCAAATAAGCATCCAAGCCGGCGGTTGACGGCCTGAAATTCAAATTTATCCATTTTGGCCCAAGCCATGTTCCGATTAACCGCCATGATTCCTGCGAATCTAAAACCGTTACAATCTGCGGCGAAATCAACGTCGTGTACGCCTCCTCGCCCACATAGCTGTGCAGCCCCAATCTTCGGGGCACAAAAAATCTGTCTCCCGGCAGAAACGCCCATCCCGGCCCGTCCGATGTGGAAATCAGCCCCCATCCGTCGTATGCCCGCTCCAGCACCACAACATACTGCGGATTAAACGCCGCAACAACCGGCGACATAAGGCACGGCTTTTCGTATACGAAAAAATGAAACGGAATATGGTGCAGGTCACGGGTATCCTCCGCCGCTTGAAGGGTCAACCCATAGGCAAAAAGAATGCACATCAATAATGATATGCATAAAAATTTCATGAAAGTCCGCATTTCATTCACCCTTTTTGCTATTTTCGACAAGTATATCACGGCGGGGGGGTGTGTCAAATAACAACTATGTCAACCGGGCGGGTATTGTATTAAGGGTTTTTTTCCTGTATTATGTCGCAGTAGCATAGGATTTCGCATAGGGAGGATTTTTAGAATGATTGATTTTTTTGTGAATGCGTTTGAACGTATCACTAGAGGGTACTACCATTTCGATACCGCCATCAATGAATACGTATTCATACCGCCGGAATTGTCCAGCCCAATATGGATTGTAAGCCAAATATTTGCGTTTATCGCGCTTGTGTTTATGGTGTGGTCTTTTCAATGCAAAAAAAAGCTGAAGGTTATGCTTCTGCTTGGGTTTGGCACATTTTTCCTGGCTGTGTCGGCGTCCTTCCTTGGAAACTGGACCTTGGCCGCTTTATTCGCCCAGGCATCAGTACGTAACTATGTATTCTGGTTTTTTGACTGGCGTGTGGACAGGGGCATACATGTACCCCGCAAATACTATAATGTCGCCGCCGTTATATTTTCCACGCTAATTGTCGCGACAACAATCTACTTGGTACACATTTTACAGGTTCCCACTTCGGGCGTTGTCATTGAATGGTTCATTGCCGCAACCCTTGTTGGCTTGACCATCGGAAATGTCCTAAAAGGCCAAAACGTGATGCGGCTAAGCTTCGTGGTCAACCGTATGTTCAATATAGTCAACCATGTTTATTTCCTCAACGCCATTGCCGTTATAATAGCCGCAATGGCTATTGGTTCCAACGGCGTATACTATATTAGACTGCTTGTTTCCTGGCTTAAAAACCGCAACAAGGAGCAAGCGGCCGAATAGGCTGTTTTGTATGTCTAAAAAAATGCACATATTGGAGTGGTAATAATGGACATACCTAAATTGATTTACATTGCCGACGATGACTACAGTATTAGGGAAGCTTTGAAAACATTTTTGGAAAACGGAGGCTACGAGGTTCACGCTTTTGAGGATGGGGATTCGCTTTTGGAGGCTTTTTTCGAAAAGCCCTCCAACCTTGTCGTCTTAGATGTAATGATGCCGGGCTCCAGCGGATTTAAAATTTGCGAGGAGCTGCGAAAGGTCAGCCACGTGCCCATAATAATGTTGTCGGCCAGAGACAGCGACTTGGATTATCAAACGGCAATGGATTTGGGAAGCGACGATTTCTTTACTAAGCCTACCAGTCCAATGAGCATTGTTTCGCGAGTAAAGGCCATCTTCCGCCGCGTGGAATTTGAACGAATCGCGTTTGAAAATGCCGCAACCGCCCGTCATGCGAATCCTTAAAAAAATTCAGGGGAGGCTTCAAACCCATATACTTACGGTCTTTTCACTGTTGTTGTTTCTGTCTTTTGCAATGGTTGGAATGGCCTTTAATTTGGCTGTTCACAGATATGTAACCGCAAGTGCTGTGGAGGCACTAACGGCCGCCCAAGAAATGACTCCCCCCCACCGGGGCTGGTTTATGCGCACTTTGGACGGCAACCGTCGGTTTCACCAAGCAGAAGTACACACGCTTACGTTGTCAGAAGTCCATCTGTGGAGAAACCTTGTCTGGTGGAATGTGAACAGACCTCCGAATTCAGATATCATTGCCGCCTGGCTGGCTGATACGACCACCCCATATGATTGGAACGACTTTAGTAATAGGCGCGTGCACATTGACAACCAGGTGTTTTTCATCAGTGCTTCTTCGTTCAGAATCCCGCCCCCAAGCGGAGGCGACCGAGAGCCAGTTCAATTTATTGAAATTTTCTACTTGGATGTGACTTATTCCCTGCATTTTGTTACTGTGGTCAACCGGCTTCTGCTTGCACTTGTGACGCTTATTTGGCTGGTTTCCATGGTTATCGCCGGGTTTTTGGCGGATTCCATGGTGCGGCCACTTCGCCTGCTTCGCGACTTCGTAAGGAAAATCGGCTCCGGTGATTTTTCTCCAAACAGCCTTACTTTTGCCAACGAGGAATTTGAAGAGCTGAACCAAAGCCTTAACCAAACCGCACGGCAGTTGGCCGGTTATGACAATGACCAAAAGACATTTTTCCAAAATGTTTCCCATGAGCTGCGCACCCCGCTTATGTCCATCAAAAGCTACGCCGAGGGCATTAAGTACGGAATAATGCCGGCCGACGACGCTTCCGAAACCATTCTTGATGCCACCGCACGGCTGACCGGAATGGTGGATGACATATTGTACGTATCCCGTATCGACAATTTGACCCTTCCGCCTATGGAAAACGCAAACCTTCGCGCCATCGTTAATGAGCGTGTACGCCAGCAGCGTCAACTGGTCGTAAGCAAGGGGCTTGTATTAAATTACGACCCCGACGGAGAGCCTATAAACATACTGTGCGTAAAATCTTACATCGACCGCGCCGTTGACAATTTAATCTCAAATGCAGTGCGATATGCCAGCACTACAATTACCGTGGAATGCTTTGCAATGGGAGTCCGTGCCATTTTGTGCGTTACCGACGACGGCGAGGGCTTTGAAACGGAGGTGCTTCCGTTGGTATTCGAGCGGTTTTACCGCGGAAAGAACGGACTGGCCGGAATCGGTCTTTCAATTGTAAAATCCATAATCGACCAGCACAAAGGCATCGCCACCGCCGAAAACGGCCCGGAGGGCGGAGCGATTTTAACACTAAGTCTGCCACGGCAGAAATAAAAGTCCAAGGAGTGATACATGTTGGGAGTTCTTTTTTCACCGGAGGAGTTTAGTAAATTAAAGGAGCAGCTTGTGCTGTACCGATGCGCATTAAACAATATGAATACCCGTGTTGAAACATTGCTGGAGGATTTTACGCATTTGCAGCCCTATAATCCTGTTGAGCATGTGAAAAGCCGCGTAAAATCCCCGGAGTCCATCGCGGAAAAGCTGCATCGTCGCAACTTCGAGATAACGGCGGCCAACGCCCGCACTCACCTTACGGATATCGCCGGAATACGTTGCATATGCTCCTATGCCAAGGATATTTTCCTCATGGCGGAAGTTATCAAACGCCAGCCCGACATTAAAATTTTAGGCGAAAAAGATTATCTGTCAGAGCCGAAGCCCTCCGGTTATCGCAGTTTTCATCTTATAATAGAAGTTCCGATATATATGACCGTCACCACAGAGCATTTACCCGTGGAGGTTCAACTTCGCACCCAAGCTATGGATTTTTGGGCGTCGCTGGAGCATAAGGTGCGATATAAATATAACAACCAAATGCCCGATACTCTTCTGCGCGAACTAAAAGAATGTGCCGAAAAAATTGCCGAACTTGACAACCGTATGTATTTAATCCAAGAAATAGCAGATTTGACTCGTTAAAAATAAATTCAAACGCGCATATTTTCCCCTTCCATTAGAGATACTAGAAATTATAACGAACGGAAGGAGGAAAATCTTATGCGTTCAAGAACATGGGACTACATCGCGCTGACGCTTGTTATAATCGGTGCTGTCAACTGGGGGCTAATCGGGCTGTTTCGGTTTGACTTAGTCGCTACAGTTTTCGGCGGCATGGAGGCAATCGTCAGCCGCATCATATATACCCTCGTCGCGCTGGCAGGTCTTTATTGCCTCAGCTTCTTCGGAAGGGATTATCGTGACGGTATGCGCAACGATACACGCAGAGAGACGATTAATACCTAAGTTCAGTTGAAAAAAAGCGATGCAAAAGCTTTAACAGCAAAAAACCGCGAATCGCGGTTTTTTTGTTGAGTTTTCGTCGCGCTGATTTAGAATTTGCTTAGCTTGTTTAAGTTGCTCAGGCTTTGCTCATATTCCTGTTCGCCGACCAGCCCAACCAGCAGATATTCACCGCGCATGGGGTCATGGAAAATTTCCTTCATAAGTCTAAAATTCTCAATTTCGCCGGTACTGCGCACATGTATGCGCGGGCCGGCGCATTTTATGTGGTCTTCGCCTATTTTTATATACTCCTCGTTTAAGTAGCTTACGGGCAAATCATCGGCAATAATTTGTCTTACGCGAGCTTCCAAGGTGTTTAGCTCGGAGACACTTACGTTCGGCGGATTGGCAAAGGTCATTACAAAGCCCTTGCGCACGTCGTTTGTGTCCCAATTGCGGGGCATTCCGTATTCCTTCATTATTACAAGCATTGTGATGTCCTCGGCTGTGTGCGCCATTCTGCGGTACTTGGCCGACGGAAATACGATTTCATAAATATCCTTGGGTGACGGCCCAAAAACCGTCGGCCGCGCAATGATAATCTCCTCGCCGATTCCCACCAAAATTTCCGCATTCATATCTATATGGGGGTACAGCAGGTCAAAATGCTCGATGATTACACGGCGATGCTTAACCAACGCCGTCCGCACAAAGGTGACGATTTCATGCATTTGCGTAAACGCCGTTTGGAAGCGCATGTCCATATGAAAAGTCGCCGCGTCGTTCATGCTGTCGATGGGGTCGCGGATTTGCATGATTTTGCCGGGGTTTATGCCGTGGTCGTGATTAGACAGCTCCAGACCGGGGAACATTCCCTTTATCAGAGAAGACTTGCCCGAGCCTGCATCACCCACAATCCCAATCAGCCGGTCATTGACACTCAGGTGCCGGTGGGAGATTTGTTCGCCCAACATCATCAGTCGGTCATTGCCCCGGGGAGCGAGGTAGACCGAGTATAACAGAAATTCCTGCATAAAAAATTTGTTAATCATAAGAAAAACTTCCTTTTCATAATACGATTTTAATACTATAATGACTTAATCTAAGATATTGTCAACCCAAACTTCAAAGGAGCTTTAATAATGCAGCGGACGGAGCCGAGTCACAGGTTTTTTTCCAATAAGCAATGCATGTTTTTCCCGTGTCACTCTCAGCCTGACGAAAACGAGTTCAACTGCATGTTCTGCTACTGCCCGCTGTACCCTCTTGGTGACGATTGCGGGGGGGTTTTTACTTGGGTTAAGCACGGGGATATAAAAATTAAGCTGTGTACGGACTGCCATCTGCCCCACACACCGGAGTATTATGACGTAGTCATGGATAAGCTTTCGGAGGAAAATATCTCCTCCTTTTTTACCCCATGCCGCCTGACGGCGGAGGCAGAAATCGGTTGGTGCAAAAATTCGCTTCGCAAATTTTCACACTGTACCAAAAAAGAAAAGGGGGCGAACTGACTTGAATATCGCAATCATTATAATTTCTTTGGTGCTTCTGCTCTTTATGTTCTTTATAAACCGGCGGCTTCATAAATCCATTGGCACGTTAGAAAGCGATGCCCGCGATGTTGAAAAAAATCTGGCGACTTTACAGGAAAATATCACGGAGATGGTGGATTCACTCCGGCAGGGAAATATACTTTATTATTTGGAGGATGCCCGGCTGGAGGGTACATACTCCGATATTTTGCAAAGCGTAAACCTGGTTCGCCGCGAGTACGTCGACTGCATTGATTTAATGACCGAGCCCTTTATCGTTTTAAGCGCAGACCTGAAGATTTGGTTTGTCAACCCTGTAATGCAAAAATATACCCGCATAGAGGGCAGAGAAGTAAGGGGATTACACGCAGATGAGATTTTAAACTACGAGATATCAAAGCATCCCCACACTGTGCGGGCGGCTCAGGAAAAAACGCCTCAAATGGGCGGGGAAATACAAGCGTGGCTAAATCCCGACCAGTGCTTTGATTTAACCTACAGCTGCATACCCTCTGTAAATGACGGAAAAATTACGGCCTATATTCTGGTGTTCACCAATGTCACTCATAGTATGGAAATGCAAAGGCTTACAGAAAAGCGAGTCGAATACCGTAGCTATCGCACGGAAAAACTTACTGATAATATTATCAACGCCTTTGACAAGGGTAATCTGTCCATCAGCATCACAAAAAGTGAATTTGACAGCAACACGGAAACAATCGCCCGGGAGCAAGACAGCGTAGAAGCCGTTGTGATGAAAGCGACAGAAACAATCAAGAGCTATGTAGACGAAATCACTTCGATTTTGAGGGAAATTGCCGGCAATAATTTCGACGTAAGCATTAACCGCGAATTTATTGGGGATTTTGGCTCGATAAAGGATTCCATCGGGCTTATTGTTGATTCCGTAAGCTCGTTAATAACGGAGATTCAAGGCGCGTCCGCCGGCGTGGGGATAGGCTCGGAGCAAATAGCCCAATCCACTCAGAAATTATTATCCGGCTTCGAAGAACAGGCCGTGTCTATGCAAGAGGTAAGCGACGCCGTTTACAAGCTGGCGGAAAAGACCAAAAAGAATTCCGACGATGCCCAAGAGGCCAATACCCTTTCCGGCCAAGTAAAAAAAGCCGCCGTAAGCAGCAGCCAAAACATGGAAATCATGACCACGGCCATGAATGATATTAAAACGTCCTCGGAAGAAATTTCAAAAGTCGTGGGCGTTATCGAAAGCATTGCCTTTCAGACCAATTTGCTCGCACTTAACGCCTCGGTTGAGGCCGCAAGAGCCGGGGAGCATGGCAAGGGCTTTGCCGTCGTGGCCGAAGAGGTGCGCAGCTTGGCCAGCCGCAGTGCCCAAGCCGCCCGAGAAACCGCCGAAAAACTAAACAAGTCTCTCTCCAGCGTAGAATCCGGTGTCACAGGCACAAAACAGACTACAGGCGACCTCTTAAGCATTGTGGAGATTACTTCAAGCGTAGCCGACGCCATAGCCAATATAACAGAATCCTCCAAGGAACAATCCGAGGAAATAAGACGCATCCAAAACAGAATGGAGGCTCTCTCCCGAGGAGCGGCGGATAATTCCGGCTTGGTGCAGGGGGCGGTTGCCGTAAGCCAAGAGCTTTCCGCTCAAGCCGGTGAGCTCAGTTTGCTTATCGAGAGGTTTAGAGTCAAAAAAAAGACCCCTTGACAGTAAGTCTGATTTGTATTATTGTAAATAATACAAATCAGACTTAAGTGCGAAAGGGATTTTAATATGATTATAAGATTGGACACATCCGGCGAAACACCGCTGTATGTGCAGCTTCGCAATCAAATTGTTATGGGGATTGGTCGGGGCGAGTTAAAAATTGGAGAAGGGCTTCCGACTGTCCGACAGATGGCAGAGGACATTGGCGTTAATACAATGACCGTAAATAAAACATATGCCATTTTGAAAAATGAGGGCTATATTGAAATTGACCGCAGGCATGGGGCAAAGGTAAGCCCCAAGGCTGATTTGTCCGGGCGGTTTCAGGAAAAAGTGGAAAGCGAGCTTACGCTGCTGATTTCCGAAACGGCGTTAAAGGGCATTAACCGTGATGAGTTTATGAGTCTGTGCGCAAGCGTATACGACAGATTGAATCTTTCATACGCGGGGGGTGCGGTATGAATATAATTATGGTTATCGCGCTTATATTTATTTTGGCGGTTTACGTTTCAAACCGAACGGCGGCAAAAGCCAACGGCAATTTGCTTTTGGGCGTAACATTGCCAAGTCAAGCCCTAAATGACAAAGCGGTAAACGGCATTGTAAAAAAGTACCGTTTGGCACATTCATTAAACACAATTGCTTTTTTGGCTTTGACGGTGCCTGTATTGTTTATGTATGAATACCTTTCTCTTTTACTGATTTACCTGTTGCTTTGGATTTCCGCTCTTTTTTACCTGAACCAGATAATTTTTAACAAATATTTTTCGGAGCTATACGCATTAAAGAGGAAAAATGAATGGTGGGCAGGCACACAAAATATAATCAGCGTAGATACTGAGGTCAGCAGATTAAAAAACACGTTTATGCTGTCGGGGAATTGGTTTGCTTTCCCATTTGTGATGTCAATGCTTCCAATCATTTATGCCGCGACCGAAAGCCCCAGGGTATCATTTTGGGTGACGGCTATTGCCGGGATGACTACTGTGATATTTTATTTCTTGATATATCTCGTAATTAATAAAATAAGGACAAAAACCTACAGCGAAAATACAAAAATAAATCTCGCGCTAAACCATGTGTTCAAAAGGGAATGGTCGAGATGCTTGGTTGTCTTGGCTGTTATTTCAAGCTGCTTCTTTGCCGCAATGCTATTCATACTGCGCGGCAATGAATTTACTCCGTTTATTAACGCAATAATCATGGTTTTCGCATTTCTGATAATTTTTGTTCCCGTGATAATCTCGTATAATAAAATCAGAGATGTAAGAAACAAAATCCTGCTGCTTGAAAACGAAACTGTTTATACAGACGATGACCAATTTTGGCAAGGCGGCTTGTATAATAACCCGAATGATTCTAATACTTTTGTCGAGAAGAGGGCGGGGTACGGCCTTACCGTAAATATTGCGTCAAGGGGCGGTAAAATTCTAATCGCTTCAATTATTCCGGCGGTGATTTTATGGCTGGGATTGGCAGTCTATTTGCTACCCCTTGATTTTGGCACGGTTATCCTAAATATATCGAAACAAACGGCAACCATTAACGCGCCTTGGAACAGATTTGCTTTTTCGGCAGATGAAATTAGGGATGTGTCCCTGACATATAATTTTCCGGCCGCCGGCCGTGTAAACCGTGTAAGCCACGGAAGAATCATATCCGGCATATCCAACGTAACCGGGTACGGCGAAAGCAATGTTTTTGTGTTTCGCGGAAACGCACCTTACATTGTTATTAAATTAGAAAGCGGCCGGATTTTCCTAAACGGAAGCACACGGGAAGAAACAGCGGCCTTTTACAGCGAACTCAGGGCATTATTGCCATCACGTTAAACCGTTTAACAATTCATTTGTAAAATTTCGTTATGTATAAAGCAAGCTCTCAAAATGCAAAAAAGGGCCGTCTCGCGAACGACATTGGGCACCGGAAGTGCGCCTAATGCCATTCGCAAGACGGCCCCTTTTTCCTACTCCATCACTTCATTATTATCAATAACAACAGTGTCGGCGTGGAAAAATGCGTTGTTAAAACCGTAAACGTCGCGGAAGAAGCGAATGGGTACATAGGTGTAATCGTTGATGATTACAGGGACGTCGAGGGTGTAGGTTGTGACCGTGCCGTCGGCAGCCGTAACGAAATAATAGGGCTGGTCAATACGGAAGGAGATTTCACCCCGGGGGCTGCTGGCGCGCACTTCGCGAATGTCGCCGTACCAACGAAGGGCTTGGCCCAAGTGCTGCATAATGGGGCGGAGGGGCACATAGTTTGGCCAGATGGAATCGCCGACTGTTACGGGTTCAACGCCGGGGAGGCCAACACCGTTGACAGTCACAGGGTACACAAAAATGTCAAAGTCGTCGTCAAACCAGCCTAGGTCGAATTCGAAGTAGTCATCCCAATCAAGGTCGATGTCCCAGCCTAAATCCCAGCCGATATACTCCGGGCCAAAGGCAATGCGCACATACATAATAACGATACGCTCAGGCAAAATCGTTGTGGGGTTGATGTCGCGGTGTGAAAGCGTAAACTCTACAAAAAGCGTACGGCCAAAGTCGCCAAGCAGCTCCTCGAAGTCGCCCTCAAAGGGGTCGCCGCCTTGGAAAATAATTTCTGTGTCCTCACCAACAATCAGGCGGACTTCGTTGTTGCGGCTGACCATGTTTTCGTCAAATTGCCCCATGAAGGAAAAGGATACGGTATCCTCGTCTTCAATTGTGATAGCGTGAGCCAGATACTGCGGGGGATAAATCATTGGTATAAAAGCGTATCTGTCGTGAAAAGCGCGGATTGTGTCGCCGATTTCCGGAAAACCATCAGGCATGAATGTGTTAAAATCTGTGCGCAGGTGGATGTAGCCGTGTTCACCCTGGATTACGATAAACATTAGCTCATCGGCGTTGTCCCAATGGTAAATGAAATCAACTACCTCGCCTCTTTCAACGCTGAAAACAGTTGCGGGTAAAGCTGGGGTTTTGATGATGCCTCCGTCATCGGTGTGCTCGGTAATACCAAATGCCGCTGTTGCAATGGATGTCACCATGATTGCGGCTATTATTAAGGCCGCCAATTTCTTAAATTTTTTCATTTCTAGCACCTCTCTTTTAATATTTAATCCATGCCGCCTGAAAGCGGCGGCAGAAATCGGTTGGTGCAAAAATTCGCTTCGCAAATTTTCACACTTTTCATCCTAGTAAACGATTCATATGCACGAAGGTTCCGTCTGTAACTGAACGGTAATATTATTCCCGCGAAAGGCAAAAAAAATCATTTTGCCGCAACGCCTCGTACAGCACAATTCCGACAGACACAGATAAATTCAGAGACCGCTCGCCCTTCATGGGAATTGAGATAACCCGGTCCGGATATTTTTTTAAAAGCCGTGGGGGCAGGCCTTTGGATTCGCTGCCGAAAATGAAAAAATCCCCCGACTGGAATTCGGCTTGGGCGTAGGTTTTCACGCCACCCGTTTCCACCAGGTGGAATCGAATCTTAGGGTTCTCCACCATAAAATGCTCAAAATTATCATACTCGCGGGCATTAATTTGCGGCCAGTAATCCATCCCCGCCCGCTTTAAGGATTTTTCATCCAAAAAAAAGCCCAGCGGGCGGATAAGATGCAACCCCGTGCCCGTTACAAGGCATGTACGGCCAATAGCACCTGTGTTATGGGGAATTTCCGGCTCAAATAGAACTATATTCATGCATGAATTATATGTACATATTATTTATGCGTCAAATTTTGGTATACTTATATGAATCCCAGAAAATAACGTCCCAGACGGAGCGATGCTGCGACTGCGTCGGCGGCGTTTTGAGCGACAGACTGAGACGATTATTTTCGGGATTTATATAGAAAAAGGAGCGATGCATATGAAATTTATTGATTTGCGTTCGGATACGGTTACTTTACCCACGGATGAAATGCGCGCAGCCATGACCAACGCTGTCGTGGGTGACGACGTTTACGAGGACGACCCCACCGTAATAGCACTGGAAAAAATGGCGGCGGAAATTGTAGGATACGAAGCGGCGTTGTTTGTGCCGTCAGGCACCATGGGTAATCAGCTTGCCATAATGGCGCACACAAAACGGGGCGACGAAATTATCCTCGGCCAGAATTCCCATATAGTCGCCCATGAGGTCGGCGGCGCGGCATTGCTGGCAGGCGTGAGCTATCGAATAGTAAACAACCCCGACGATACCATCGGCGGCGCGGATATAGACGCGGCTGTTCGCGGCGACGACATTCACTATCCTGACACGGGGCTTGTGTGCGTGGAAAACGCGCTGTCAAACGGCAAAGTAGTTTCTTTGGCAAAAATGAAGGAAGCCTACGACGCAGCAAAGCGGCATAAGCTTCCCGTTCACATGGACGGCGCAAGGCTTTTTAACGCCGCCGTACATTTAAACATTGAGGCAAAAGAAATCACGCGGTATTGCGATTCCGTGATGTTCTGCCTGTCAAAAGGGCTGTGCGCCCCCGTTGGCTCGATGCTGTGCGGAGAAGCTTCCTTTATAAAGCGTGCGCGAAAATTTAGAAAGCTTCTCGGCGGAGGAATGCGGCAGGTTGGGATTCTGGCGGCTGCGGGCTTAATCGCCCTGGAAAAAATGACCCGGCGGCTCCACATAGACCATGAAAATGCCCGCTACTTAACCAAGCGTCTCAACGAAATCCCGCAAATTTCCATAGACCCGGAGGCGGTTCACATAAACATGGTATTTTTCAAAATCCCAAACCCATCCTTCGACCATGCCGGCTTTGAGAGGCATTTAATAGAAAAAGGTATAAAAATCAATTCGTCCGAAAATACCGAATACCGCTTTGTCACACACAATGACATCACCAAGGCAGACATTGATTTTACAATTAAAGCCCTTGTAGAGTGGATTATCCAAACAGATTAAACATGTTCCACTGATTATTGGTGTTTTCGAAGTTAAACATATTGTTATTGAAATTGACGGGAGCGGCAGCGTTTGCGTAGTGATTGGTATTGATGGCGTTGTTTGCGATACGCTCTACCCGCGCACCAAAGCCCCGGCCTTCAAAGAAGCTTGATAAGCTGCCGTCTGCTGCGGCGGCTTCCAAGCGGCCCGCGTGTATGGACAACTGACCGTTGTTCTGGACATCAATGCCCACTCGCGAAAGCGCGGAGGCGAAGGTTACGTTCATGCCGTGAAGGTCTTGAAGGAATCTTGACGAACCGCGGCCATCATTGGCATTGGTGCTTCTCATGGCGGAGTTGATGGCGTTTACAAGGTCTGTAACCGCGCCAATCAGCTGCCCAGGCTCGCGGCCAAAGGTGATATCTGTCCGGCCTTCGCCCGTCAGCGTGGCTGTTACGCCCGCCGCAATGTTTACATCATTGGACTGAGACGTTCTTGCCTCGCCGCCGTTTATGGAAAATATCGCGTTTCTGGCCTGCTGGTCAACAGTGTCTATGCCCATGGCCGCCGCAAGGCCGCCACTTGCATCCGTTACTCTAAACGCCGCGCCCTCGCCGGTTTGGGCGGAGGTCAAGGTCAGAGTGGAGGTTGCGCTGCCATCATCCGTTCCGGTTTGAACGGTGGCGTTTACGCCGATATTTCTGTCATTGATAGCATTGGCCATTAACCGCTGGATGGATACGTTATCGTGATTGTCCGTCACATTAATATTGAAGGTGTGGGTTCTGCCGTTAGCCTCAATTTCAAAGGAAAACGCGCCGGAGTCAATGGTTCTTAAGTTCGCTGTCAGAGCGTCTCCGGTATTGACTTGGGCTTGGGCGATTTGCTCCACGTCAATTCTTGTGTCCCGGGGCGGCATGGACGTTATCAAACGCCTGCTGTCCACACTGACCGTGGCTACGTCCGCATCGGAAGTACGCCCCTGTAAGGGGGCTGAATCCCGGCCAGTTAAAATCTCCAAGGCCGCTGACATCGCGCTTCCGGCATTGCGGATATTTTCGTTGGTTCGGGCGATGCTTTGACTTCCCGCATTATTGCCCGGCAAACCGGGAACGGGCGACGCCGCCCCGGGGAGACCTTGGAAGTTGCCCATGCGCATAGTTTGTAAAGCCATACTACGTATAGTCATGAGAATTACCCCGCTTTCTAGTAGCTTTCTAAGAACTATACTTTTATGTATGTATTATATTCCATAGGCATAAAGAAATCAACTATGATTTTCCATCTCAGCATTTTGTATATTTTCTAAATGAAAAAGCCCATCAGTTCATATTGTTGGATGGGCTTTTTCATTTTATTTAAAATCTGCCAACAAAAAGTATTGACACATTAAGCAATATAATACATAATTCTACAAGAAAAATATTCCAACATACGCTGAAGGGGGTTTTCTTGTATAAACGTACGCGCATCTAAAGTTGCAGTCATATGTCAGTATAAATGTCATTGACCTACACTGTGCCTTGATGTGGGAGTGCCTTTCACGCAAATCATTCAATACTTTATCTTTCATAGCAGCTTCTTCGCCATCGTTTTGAACTAAATATCCACGGGATTGTAGGTTGCTGTACAGCTCAGCTTCTTGTCCTCATCGACATCTACAAAAATCATGTGCTTAATAAGCTTCATTATTATCCCTCCAATTCGCCAAGCATGGCCAGTGTGGCGGCCAGTGCGTCGCCGCGCACCCATATATCCGGCGTGATGCCCACTCTTTCGGGGCAATGCCCTTCCGGCCAAACAATTGCGGCGGAAGCAAAATTAAACCGAACGCCGGAACGAGGCATAGTTCCTGATTGATAGCCTTTAAAATGCACAACACCGCCGGTGTTGGTTCCTATAATCAATGTGTTGGAAATATTTGTGGATAAATCAACAAACATTTCCGCCGCCGACCATACATACCTGTCTGTTAATACAATAAGCAGATTATCCCGTTCAATAATCCTGTCAGGCAAGTGCCCGGTCAGAAAGTATCCTTCGCCAACCAATATTGACGGCCAATACCGTTCTATATTTTCGGCGGAAACATACGACCAAGTGCATTCCGGGGTGATGGGGCGCAATTCAGGGCGGACTTCGCTTACGCCAAATTCAACAAAATTGCTTGGAACAAATTCGCCCGTAAACGTATGCAGCCATCTGGCGGAAAGGAGGCCCGCGCCGCCGGTATTGCCCCGCAAATCTACAATTACTACGGGCTCGTCTTTTAGTTCTTCCGCAAAAGACATGAAAGTATTTGTCAATTCCAGCTGAATTCCGTCCATGAAAGGAGCTTCCAAGAGCCCTTCGTGAGTCATTCGACGTATGGTGACTACGGGTACGCCGTTGATAACTTCAAGACTGGGCGGAAAAACGCCTCTTCTCTGGGTTTGTACTCTGGTAAGGCGAAGTTCTTCGCTTGTGCCATTGCTGTATGTCACAGTGGGCATTATGAGCGAATAGGAACTTTCCAGTAGCATGACAATGTTATAGTAAAATTCCCCGGATTGACTTAGGGACAGTTCCATCACTTCATTTATCGGTATGCCATCCACTTCCACGGCATACAGGCCAGTTTCCCTGTTGCGGAATCCGTCCGCTGTCCTGTCAAAAGGGGTGCTGCCGATAAAGTAAGCCAACGGGCGGCCTAAATTGTGCCCGTCTATGCCAAAATTACTGTCCCAAATGACCCCGGAAAGATGCACCCGCAAAATCTGCCCAAGCCTAAATGCCGGGAACTCTGCCCCAAGGGTTGCAAGCTCCTCCAAAACAGCGTCGCGCACGGGCAAGAACACCTCATCGCCGCCAAAGTAAAAGTACCCGGCATACATATCCCGCATTAGCTGAAAGAAATCCATTGCATCCGCGATAGCATCCTCTTGGGATATATTTCGCGCCTGCGGGGAGGTTTGGAAATTTAAAATGCTTTCAGGGTTGGGCACATGCCCCTCTATCATTACAAGGATATCGCTATAATCCCTCTTGATTATGCCCTCTCTGCGCTCATTTGCGCGTTGCAGCACTTCTTGTAAGGTGGGCGTTATAACTTCCGCGGAATATTCAATTTCCGTTTCTTCATTCAGATGTGCAACTGTATATTCAATTTCTGAGGATGGTGCGGTTTCAATTTCATATGCTTCCCCTGTACTTGAAGCCTCGTCACGGTTGGTTCTTGAGCCGCAAGAAGCTAAAATAAAAATCACTAGCCCAAGAAGCAGTATTCTCTTCTTCATAAAATTACATCATCCTCTCATGCGCCAAAAGGTTCAACAAACCAACAACAAAGCGTGGCTTGTTGAACCTTCCCTAGCTAATGGTTAGCTTATGGATTGAGGTACAAAGCATCCTATTGGCGAAATTTGTGGCGGTTGCGGTGGTGTAGGCCGAGTGTAGCACTGCGGGTCAAGATTACAATGGGTTGTTATTGATGCTGGATTTATAACATCATCAGCTGCCCACTCTGTAGTAATGATTGGTGTCATAAGTATCTCCTCCTTTCATTTTAAATTTTGTTGCTGTAGCTATTATAATCCATAGTTCAGCATCGCAACTTGACACCTTACTCAAAGATTTTTGCATAAGGTGTCAAGTTTTGATGAATCATGTCGTATTATAATGAAGATACAAAAATTTTAAGGAGTTGATGGTATGCGTAAGTCTGGTTTGGCAAGGAAGTTGTGCGCGTTGGTCTGTTGTATGGTGGTTGTGTTGTCCGCGATTCCGGTGAGTGGTGGCGAGGGTGTTGCTGGTTGCTATGATGTGCCTTCACCCAGCAGTATACATGATACAGAGAACGAAACCGATTAATCGAAAATAATATTAAGTCGCTCCTCTGCAAATTTGCCAGTTACATTTTGGTTTCCGGTTCTTCCAATTAGGGCAGAGCCATAGTACGCCATAGCAAAATAGGGAATGCTTTCTTCTTTTTTACCAAGATGTAAGAGGTCATATGCTCTATTGATTGCAAACCCCGGAAGCTGTCTAACTCGCCCATATGAAAAGCACAGCAATTCGCCCTCGTTCACAATTTCGAGGGCTTTTTGATACTGACCAGCAAGCCCAAGATACTTGGAGTAATTGTATAGCAAGGTTCCGTATGTTCGTATCATTTCATTCCCGTCTACATAGATTTTGTTCATGCTGGTTCTAAGTCGTTCATATATCTTTATGCTGCGGTCTAATTCTTTTGCCTTTTTTTCGGCATGATAATTTGCCAGTTGCATGATTATCGTGATTTCCCGGTGTGTCAGGTGGTATCCGGCAATCCAGCGTTCGTCAAAATTTGGCAAGGTTGTCTTTAGTGCTTTAAGAAGCATTTCTTCGTATTCAGGGATGTATCCCTGGCGGCTGCGGTAAATGGATGCTTCTACGCTTAATACAAACTGCTTGCCGACATTTTTTTTGAAAGCCTTGGTATCCTTTATACTTTCCAGCAATTTTTCCGCCTCGTCATATTTTCGTGCAACCAACAGTGACATGATTTCATCACGGGTTTGTTTGTCGTCAAATTCATTTTTGATAAGAAACATATTATAGTATTTGTCCGGGTCGCGGCCCAGCCTTTGCATCAGGGCTTCTATTACGTATATATCAGGCCGCTCTATTGCTCCGTATTCGATGCGGGTATAGGCCGAAGGGGTGCATATGCCTTGATATATGGTTTTCGCGCTTACACCGGCCTCTTCTCTAAACTGGCGCATTAGGTCGCCTATATTTTCGCAAGCCTCCGCGCTGCCGTGTTTTTTTGGTGGGGTAGCTACGATGGGCTGCAAATTTTCTGTTCCGTAGGTGTTGATATCTATGCCAAAAATAGCGCGGGAATTTGCCAACACGTCATTTGCGTGGTCTTTCATTCCCATTAGAGCAAAGCCAAAATATGCCTGTCTTAATAGGCTTGGGCATTCATCCGGGCTTTTCATATGGAATAGGCATAGGGCTTTGTTATATAAAAAGCATGGCGTAAGCCGCCCCTTATTGCGCTTGATGGAAGTATCGCGCCCCAACTCGCACATGTTTAAGGCGTTTTCATAGTCTTGTTTATTTATCAGCAGCTTGCATAAGGTCATAATCACTTGGGGCAGTTTGAGTTCTTTTTTCCTATTGTCCTCCGGCATGTCTTCAAGCCCTTGTTTAAGTTTATGCAATACCTCAATGGCATCGTCCGGCTTGCCGTCACCAGCCAAAGTCAAAGCTAAAGTGTGCAAGAGGCTGGCTTCTTCATAAAGAAGCAGCTTGTATTTAAAGGATTGCATATTAAATTCGGGATATGTAAGCCGCATCCCCTCATTTATAAGCGGATAAAGCTCTTTTGCGGCTTTGCTCTGCATTCTATACAACCGGGCTTGGCAGCTTATGATAAATTGCCTGTTTATGACCGAGTGTATGCTTATCTTAGGGCATATTTGAGCAAACAATTCTTCGGCGGTGTTTAACTCCCGAAACTCGTTTTCCGCAGTATCCAGCGCGTCAAGCAGAGCCTCGCGAAGCGTAAAAGCTACCGATGACGTGTTTTCCAAGTAAGGAAATATGAATTGCTCCGGCAGCTCAAGGGTTGACAATAGCTTGCGCATGGTTTTTGTGTCGGGCTGGCGTCGGTGGTTTTCTATGCGGGACACGGTTTCAAACGCCATCGAGCTTGCACCCTTGGGTCTTGTTTGCGCCAGCTTATATTGCTGCCACTGTCTGCGCACCCTCATTGCATTTATCGTATTGCCATATTCAAACATTGCCATGGTGCCCGCCCCCTTTGATTTATTTTATACAATCTTCCTTCTTTTGACAAATTCTAAGGATATCGGCCCGTGACCCCCAATTGTAATACTTGACATCTGCTGGTGTTAATGGTTACAATGGCTTTACATGCAAGGAGGTGACAAGATTTGGCGAACATCAAGTCAGCGCAAAAGCGTATCCGTGTCGCGGCGAAACGCCAGGCGAGGAATAAACATATTAAATCTACAACCAAGACGGCTATTAAAAAGTTGACTACAGCGGTGGGCGCGGGTGACGCGGATAACACGCAGGCGATGCTGGTGCAGGCATATGCCGCTATAGACAAAGCAGCCTCAAAGGGTGTGTACCACAAGAACACCGCCGCAAGAAAAAAATCCAGACTTACCAAGCTGGTTAACAAAACCGTGGTATAATATTAGAATCTAAATAATAAATTCAGAAGAAACGCCCTAACATTGTGATTAGGGTTTTTTTCTGCCATCGTGCAAAGTGCGATGCCCGGCGGGGCTTGGGGCAAAGCCCCATTTAGAGGAGGATATTTTATGCTGTACAGGGAATTTGGAAAAACAGGTATTAAAATGTCGGCGTTGGGTTTTGGGGCGATGCGTCTGCCGATGAAAGGCGAGGGCAACGACCGCAAGGTAAACTATGACTTGGCGACGCCCATGATGCACCGTGCTTTCGAGCTGGGAGTAAACTACATCGACACCGCGCCCTATTATTGCGACAAGGACAGCGAAGTGGCAGTGGGTAAGGCTCTAAAAGGCTGGCGCGACAAGGTGTACCTCTCCACCAAGAACCCAATCGAAAACGACGACCCCGGTGACTGGCGCGGGCGTCTGGAGACCTCGCTTAAAAAGCTGGATACGGATTATATTGATTTCTATCATTTCTGGGGAATCAATCAAGAGAATTTCCGCCGCTGGGAAACCTTAGCAGCTGGCCCGTTTCAAGCGGCCGAAAGGGCAAAGGCCGAGGGGCTGATTAAGCATATATCCTTTTCTTATCACGATAAACCGGAAAATCTGCGCTACATTGTGGACAGCGGCCGATTCGAAACGGTTTTGATTCAATATAATCTGCTGGACCGTTCCAATGAGGAAAATCTGGCATATTGTAAGGAGAAGGGACTTGGCGTGGTTGACATGGGGCCCGTAGGCGGCGGACGCCTTGGTGCGCCAAGCGAGGTCATTCGCGGCCTGCTTAAAACCCCTCCGGCCAGCACCGCCGAAATGGCCATGCGCTTTGTTTTGGCCAACCCGAGTGTGGACATTGCACTCTCCGGAATGGAAACCATTGCAATGGTAGAGGAAAACGCTGCAATAGCGGCCAAAAGCGGACATTTAACCGAGGCCGAGCTTTTGCAAGTAAAGGCTATGATGGAAGAAAACCGCAAGCTGGCACAGTTATATTGTACAAAATGCGACTATTGCAATCCTTGTCCCCAGGACATAAAAATTGCCCATATCTTTGGGATAATGAACACCCATCGGGTTTACGAGCTGACCGACTACGCCAAAAAAGAATACAGCAAGCTGCTGCGTGGTGAGACCTTTGTAAAAAGCGCGGGCGCGGATGCATGTATAGAATGCGGTGTATGCGAGACAAAGTGCCCGCAGAAGCTTTCTATCATACAGCAATTAAAGGAAACTCACGCCGCGTTGACGCAATAAAAAGGTATGTCCAAATCATCTAGCGCGAGCGGAAATTTAATGATAATCATAGCCACACTTATCTGGGGGGCGGGATATGTGGCGCAGGCCGGAGGGATGTACCATGTTTCCCCCCTTACTTTTAATGCCGTTCGTTTTGCCATAGGCGGAACCATAGCCCTCGGGCCGGCTTTGTATTTTTTGGCGCACCAAAGAAAAGCCCGTTCCCGCGGGTGCCGCACGGGTCACGCCCATTCGCACTCGCCTGTGGTCATCGGCAAGGGCACGGTTGTTGCTGGGATTATTTGTGGAGCGGTTCTTTGTGTGGCAATTAATTTGCAGCAATTCGGCCTTCTTTTTACTTCTGTTGCCAACGCCAGCTTTATTACGACTTTGTATGTAATTATGGTGCCCATCGCGAGTCTTATTTTTTTTAAGAAAAAGGCTCGCCTTTTTATTTGGATTAGCGTGGCCGTGGCCATGATAGGCATGTATTTTCTCAGCTTCTCCGGTGGACTGTATGTCAATCTGGGGGATATACTTGTGTTTTTGTGTGCCATTGGGTTTACCGCGCAAATTCTTATAATCAGCCATTTCTCCCCAAAGCATAATGTGCTCGCACTGGCTTGCGTGCAGTTTTATGTTGTGGCCGTTATATCCCTGGCCCTCGCGCTGATTTTTGAAACCCCTTCAATTGCGGCCATTCTTGCCGCCGCGCCCTATGTGCTGTACACAGGGGTGCTTTCCAGTGGCGTGGCGTATATTTTACAAATGAAAGCGCAAAAAACAACCGATGTTACAGTGGCGGCGGTGCTTTTCAGCTTTGAGGGCGTTGTGGCCGCTTTTGTTGGGTGGTTTGTTCTCAGCCAGTTTTTGACACCAAGAGAGCTGCTGGGCTGCGCCCTTATTTTTATTGCCATTTTAGTGGCTCAGATTCCCGGTGAGAAACACCTATAGATGGAAAGGATGTGCGTAATGGGAAAAAAGATAACCATGCTGGCCGACGGCTTTGTGGATGAGGTATGGGAAATTATAAGCACCCGGTCAAGCCGGGATAATTTCGCGCTTTACACGCAAATGTCTCAATTCGCCGGTCGTATCGCAAGCAGCGGCACGGGAGGGGTAGGGCTGGAAATCCTGCGCAAACGCCGCGCCTTTGGCGGATTTACGGCAAATATCGGTTATGCGGCGGCGCGGCTGGGCGTGGATACTACGCTGATTGGGGTATACGGCAAAAACAAGCCTGACCCGGTTTTTGAGGAGGTAAGCGAGTTATGCCGCGTGTTCTCGCTGGGCGACCCGGCCACGACTCATGTTTTCGAATTCGACGACGGGAAAATCCTAATGTCCCATATGGAGGCGGTACAGGATATAAATTGGAAACAAATTGTGGATTGTGTGGGACATTCGGCGATGATGGCCCTATTGGAGGAGTCCGATATAATAGGCATCGGATACTGGTCGCTGATGCCAAGCTTTGATGAAATTTTTGAAAATATCTGCGCAAGTCTGCCGCAAGACGGCAAAGAACGCCGCTTCTTTTTTGATTTTGCGGACTTCCGCAAAAAAGACGAGGCGTCGTTAGCAATCAGCTTGGAAAAATTAAAGGCCGCGAATTCCGCATTCCCAATGACCCTCAGCGTCAACGAGCATGAGGCCGCGGCCTTGTTCGCCTCTTATGGCGAGGCTTTCAGCGACGACCCGGGCCGCTCCATAAAAGAAAAGGCGGAATATATCCGCCAAAAAATCGGGTTGGATGAGTTTGTAATACACTCGCCGGAGTTTGCGGTGGCGGCGTCCTCAAGGGAACGCCCTGCTTTTGCCGCATCCGTATTTTGCGAAAAGCCAGTCAGAACCGCCGGGGCAGGGGATACCTTCAACGGCGGCTATATCGCGGCAAGGCTGGAGGGAAAAGGCTTGGAAGAACGCCTGCATATGGCCAACGCCGCCGTGGGGTATTTTATCCGAAACGCTATTTTCCCGACAACCGGGAATTTATTATAAATTTTAGCTTGCGCCAGCCCATCTGAAATTTGACTAGATAATTATACCACTTGTGAACGCGCAGCAGCGGCCGGGGGTCTTTTTTCAGTTTGTCATTTTTGAGAGATTTGGCGATTATGCGTTCGCCGGAGGGGAATTGTGTCAGGTAAATCAGCGTGTACCAAAATACTTTTTCGCTGTCGCTCGCGCCGTGACCCTGCCTCCACCAGTGCATGGAGTGATACTGCTCACGCAATGGGCGGGCTTGCTCTGCGTGGATTTCCTCCCATGTTTTCACACCGCGCTCTATGGCGATTTCCTCAATAGGAGTGCCCGGCAAAAACGAAAGCCCATGCAATTGCAGCCGGAAAGGTTTTGTCAAAGAGCGACATAATTCCAGAGTCTCTTTTAAATCCTCCGATGTTTCAAAAGGATGGCCCAGGATAAAATCATAAATTACCAGCGGCACCTTGGCCTCCGCCAAAGCCCGGGAGCATTTTAGAATATCCTCTTGGGTTTCGTTGCGGGTGTAGATTTCCTTGCGGATTTTCGAACAGCCGCTTTGCACGCCTATTACTATTTTGGAAAGCCCGGCGTCCACCAGCAATTTTAGCAATTCCACATCCGCGCTTAATCGCGGATGCCCCCATACTTCGAAGGGCAGGCCGATTTGTGCCTTATAGGTTTTGGCGAATTCCCGCACCCATTCCTTGTTCCACGGGAAAATTTCATCCCAAAAGCGCAGCATTTGCAAGCCCGGATTACGCTTGCGTGCGGCTACCAGCTCGTCCATAACATCGGAAACTTCCCGCTGGCGGATAAACGGCCCTTTGTTTTTGTACATATCCCGAATGGTGCTGTTTGAGCAGTAGGAGCAACGGTTGGGACAGCCCCGGCTGGTTGTAAGCTCGTAGCTGTGGCCGGACGCCGCTGGGTCGCCTTTGTGCAAACGGTTATTATTTATATAGTACATATTCTCCCCGCCGAAATCGGGAAAAGGTATGCGGTTCAGGTCTTGCATCAATGGGCGCAGAGGATTTATTTTCGGTTCTCCCCCGGGGGTCAGCGTGGCTAAATTGTCAAAATGGTCAAAGGGCCGGTCGTTTTCTATTGCGTCGGAAAATTCCACTATGGCCTCTTCGCTTTCCCCCCGGAAAACCACGTCGGCCATCTCCAGACATTTTTCCGGGAAAAGTGTTGCGTACGCGCCTCCCATGATTATTTTCACATCGGTGAATTTTCGCAAATCCGCCACGATTCGCCGCACCACGGTTAAGTAAAACGAGCACATTACACTTAAACCAATGTAGCCGGGGTTCAGCTCCTTAATGGTTGAGTACAGCAGTTTGTACTCATCCTCCGTAGGCTCGTCCACGGAATAGGAGTTAAATGTTTTTAAAAAAATCAGGCTCGGCTCGTAGCCGTGGGTTTTAAGCGTGGAGGACAAGTAGCGTATACCCATTAGCTTTGCGTCATACAGGCCGATAAACAGCGGCTTTGTGGATTTTTTCATCTATGGTGCCCTCCTACTTACTACAGACCACGGCGCGCAGGCGGGACTCGTCCTCACCCGTTACGGTGGCGGTAATATGAATGCCGTTCTCCTTGTATTCGCATTCGTGCACCTGCCCTACAGCGTAGATTCGGGAAACCAGCGCACCGGAGTCCAGCGGCAAAATAAGAGAAACAATTCTTCTCATTTCGGAAATCTTTTGCACGACGGCGGCTTTTAAATCCTCCATGCCCGCGCCGGTTACTGCAGAAACGGTCACGCTGCCTTTTTTAGGGATATCCGCCTCGTTGGCGATGTCACATTTATTGTAAACAGTTAAAATCGGATTGGTGCTGGCTTTTAGCTGCTCCAGCACGTCGTTTACGACTTCCATTTGCCTCTCCCGGTTGTCTGAGGATGAGTCCACCACATGCAGAAGTAAATCCGCGAACCGCGCTTCTTCCAGTGTGGCGCGGAAAGCATTTACCAAATCGTGGGGCAGCTTGTTGATAAATCCTACGGTGTCCACCAGCAATAATTCCCCGCCGCCAAGGTTTATCCGCCGGGAAATTGGGTCGAGGGTGGCGAACAGCTTATTTTCGGCCAGAACATCACTGCCGGAAAGGGCGTTCATTAAAGTGGACTTGCCCGCGTTTGTATAACCGACTAAAGCAACTATAGGAATCCCTGTTCGTTCCCGCGCGACACGCGCAACCTCCCGCCGGGATTTTATTTTGTCGATTTCCTTTTCCAGCTCCACGACGCGCCTGCGCAAAAGCCTACGGTCAACCTCAAGCTGGGTTTCACCCTCGCCGCGACGTGCGCCGCCGCCGCCGCCACCGCCACCGGCCATCCGCGTGAAATGCCCCCAATATCCGGTCATTCGCGGAAGCAGATACTTTGTCTGGGCCAGCTCCACTTGCAGCCGTCCTTCGTGGGTTGAGGCGCGGCTTGAGAAAATATCCAAGATAAGTGCGGTTCTGTCGATAATTTCCGTTTTGCCAAGCTCCTTTTGAATATTGCGAATCTGCGACGGGGTAAGCTCGTCGTCAAAAATTACGGTGTCGGCCCCTAATTTTTGAATTTCAAGAATCAAATCGTGCAACTTGCCATACCCTAGATAAAAGCTCTTGTCCGGCCTAGGGCGCGATTGTACAATGCAGCCGATTGTAATAAACCCGGCTGTATCGGCCAGTTGGCGCAGTTCTCGCAGGGGCTCGTCGTCACCATCGTTCTTGGGGTCGATGCCCACAAGAATTGCCCGGGCGATTTCCGCCTCGGACTTTTTGGATTCCTCCGGGCGGATACGCTGGTCGGCGGCCTCGATTTCCGCCCACAAAACATCGTCGGGAACAGTCTCGTACGGGCCAAATAAATTGACGGAAACATCATCCCCCGTGACTTCGCCCAAAATGCCCACCTGCATAAAAGTAGCCCGCCCATCGACTACTCCCACCGCCGCCATGGCGTCCAGCCGCGCGGATTTTAACGCCTGTATATCCACCTTTGACAAATTTCCATCCCCGCCCGGGTGGGTGTGAATGCAGCGGATTCCGCTCAAACGGCTTTCCGAACGACGCTTCCGCAAGGCCGGTAGGCTCACCCGGTCCTGCTCGCCCACAACAACGGCTTCGATTCGCCCCGCCCGGTCGATGTACACCATGGCCTCGCGTCCGGTAACCCCCGTAAAAAACGCCAGAGCTGCCAGCATTTCCTCTGAGCAAAACTGCTTCCGGTCTGTTTCCATTTCGAAAACCATTTCCAGCCGCTCGATATAGGAACGGCGGATTCCGTCTATGTTTCCCGTAACTTTTGACATATTTAACAGAACTCTTCTCTTTTTAGATAGTTGGAAAGCTCTGCAAACGGCTTCAGAAGCGTAAGTTGGGCTACGCCTTGTAAACGGCTCACGCACTTGCATTTTTCGGAAAACATCGAAAAACGCCTTGTGCGCTCACCACAAGGCATCGCGCCCACCTCACGCTCTGAATTAGCGTTTGCAGTAGTAGTATATGACATTTTCTTAACACGTACAATGTAATGATTCCTTCATAACCAAAGTTTATACTATAATGAACACAAACCAGTCCCCATTTAAATAGAAAGGAAAGTGAAAATGTTAAAAAGATTAATTGCAGTAACGCTGGCAGTGGCAGTTTTAAGCACAAGCGTATTGGCCGCAGGGCCGACAACAGAATACCAACCGGCGGAGGATTGCGCCTATGAAGATGCATCCTGTTGCGAACCTCTGTCAACTAGGGTAGAGGGGGTTGCAGAAGTGGCGCGTCCGATATCTGTAATGGCGCACTCCGGCATAAGTCTCCCGCCATGGGCAGAGCCGCGCACCTTTGACAACCCTATCGACCGGATTTATTTCAACACCTTCCGCGAAGGATTTGAGATAATCCAACAGCACAGCACACCCGTCAATCAAATTATTACCAGCGGCAATATCGAAATGGAAGTGCTTTCTTCCGTGGCAATAGCCGGGCCGTCATTTGCTTTTCAAAATTGGCTGAACGACGACTGGATTATTTTTTGTGAGGAAACCGGCTCATATTTGCTCAACGAGGACGCAGAGTACGAAGAAATCCTAATCAATCACGCGCAGGTGTACACATTTTTCAGCCTGCGTGACATCACCGGCCAAACCAATCTTGATTGGGGTACGTCCGTTATCTTGGCGGATGGCTTTGATGGAATGTTCTTTGATATGCCTTTTAGCCATAACTACGCCCGCACAATGTTCGGCAGCGTAAACTTTTTGTACTTGGACGAGGCTACCGGAATAGGCTACTTTGTAGCGCGCCACAGTGTCTCCGTCGCAGAGGATGCAAATATCGTCGTGGACTTTACAATAGAGCGTTTCCTGTCCGACCAGCAGTTTGTCTCCGAGCAAATCGACATCGACTTTGCCGGGCTTGCGGCCAGTCATGAAGCCACTTTCATTACACAGGAAGATAGCTTTTTCGGTTGGGGCGGCTCGGCCTCCGCAGAAATGCGTGAAATCATGGGCGAAGACTTTGACCCATTCTCCCCCGACCGCGAATTCATGGCTGTGGATGAGCTCAGCATACACATCTTCGGCGACATTTATCTTACAAACATCGCTGTAAGAGACAATTTGCTCCACATTCAAATGAGCGAACCCCTCTTCTTCGGCGGACTGGCTTCAAGCTGGACCTTTGTTCAGCTGATTAACCCCGCCGTGGAAATTCCGGTGCTGGAAATCCCGGAAGGCTTTGATTGGGACAGCATCGGCGAAGATTTCTGGGATGAAATGAACGCGCAGTTTGTGCGCAGATACCCTCGCGAGCTGTTCAGCATTGACGTAACCCCACGGGAATTTGACGAATATTTAATAAGCTTACCCGACCGCCGCATCACCGAAAGGGTCTTCCATTTCGAAGACATGGACGTCATCAATGACCTGGTGTTTAATGCGTCAATGTCCTATTTCGCTAATATTCAAGACGTAAACCTGGCCGTCCAAGCCTTTGAAATTCCCGTAATCGGTCATACCATCAAACTTGAAGACATTGAAGTAACAGCCGACGGTGATGTTTACCAGCTCAGCAACATCCAAGTAAGCCTCATGGAAATCCGCTTCACGGTAGACGGCGACGGCTCGTTGTTTGAAGAATTAGCCGACCATAGCCTCATTATTCAAAGGTCTATCCACGAGCTTTTTGAAATAACGATGGTTTTTGCAGACGGCATAGAAACTCCGTTTATGGGATGGTCCGGCGGCTCAGCTATGACCTTTAGCGAAGACCCTCAAACCATCGCCCACCTGTCAATAAGCTTCGGCGGCATGGTCATCGACGTTGAGAATCTGACAGGGCTTAGGATAAATGGCGTGTTGGCCGGAAACTCCCAAATATAGCAGTTTTTGAAACAGTATCAAAGCTGGCTGAAATTTTTGCAAAAAAGGCTTGAATATGACCATCTTGCCGTGCTACACTCAAACTCACAAATAAATACCCCATGAGGGAGTAGTTTGCGCGGTACATCGCGTGGCAAGTCAACATACTGACCCGAAACGGTCTGGCTTGCTTTAATGAACGAGACTCATGTATGGCTTTGGCTGTACATGAGTTTTTTATTTAGTTGAATTTCAAAATAATTTTGGAGGTGGGCAATGAATCTGTTTACAATCACGGATTTATCAAAAGAGTATGGTGAGGGAGGCGCAAAGGTTTCCGCTTTGAAAAAAATTAGCCTGACCATACCGCAGGGGAAATTCATCGTAATTTTGGGCGCAAGCGGCTCCGGCAAATCTACAATGCTTAATATGCTCGGTTGTATGGACAGGCCGACTTCCGGCAAAATTTACTTCAACGAAACTGACATCACGGCTTTTAACAAGCGGCAAATGACTGATTTCCGTGGTGAAAATATCGGCTTCGTATTTCAAAGTTATAATCTTCTTCCCGATTTAACCGCGCTTGAAAATGTTGAATTTTCCACCGAGCTTGCCAATCTATCCCGCACAGAAGCTGAAAACGCACTCAACATGGTTGGCTTAACCGAGCGCGTGAACCATTATCCTGCGGAGCTTTCGGGAGGCGAGCAGCAGAGGGTATCTATCGCCAGAGCCATAGCAAAAAATCCAAAAGTGTTGCTTGCCGATGAACCCACAGGGGCACTGGATTTCAACACGGGGATTATGGTGCTGGATGTGTTAAAACAAATCCATCGGGAAAGAAAAACATCTATTCTCTTTATCACCCACAATCAAGAGATAGCGAAAATCGCGGATATGGTAATCAGTCTAAGAAGCGGCGAAATTCTTGATATGTACGAAAACGACACAATCCTCGCTCCCTCGGAGGTGACATGGTGAAAAAAACAACGATTCAGCTCATCCGTAAAAAAGCGAAATCAAACATATCCCAACTCATGGGAATAATATTGCTTTTGTCAGTAGGCGCGGGGCTTTACATAACCCTCTTTACTATTGCCATGCGTTATGAAGAAACTGCGCAGCAATATTTTGTAGACCATGCGTATGCCAATATTACCGTACATGGTGCGTTTGACACGGAGAGTACACGGCTCGTGGCAGAACTTGACGGCGTTATTTTAGCGCAGGGCAGAAATGTCCGTGACTTCCGTGAGGATAAGCGGATTTTTAGGGCAATATCGCTGACCGATGGAATAAATATTCCATTTATTTATGATGGCAGGTTGCCGCAAAATGAAAATGAAATTATGCTTTTGAATCGCACGGCAAATGCGATGGGTTTTACGCTTGGCGACAATCTGACACTTGGCGGCAGAATCTTTTTAATTACAGGGCTTGCCGCTTCCCCGGAGTATATTTACCTTGTGCAGAACGAGCGAAATATGATGGCACAGGCGAATAGTTTTGGCGTTGTGTTTGTCGCTGATGGATTTTTTGGTGAGGGTTATAATGAAATTGTTATCCTTGCCGATGACGGCGTTTCTGTTAATGATATTTCGGAAATGCCCGGCGTGTTTAGGGTTGTTATGCGTAGCGACCAAATAAGCTATAACCTACATCTTGATGACTTGGAGCAGTTGCGGAGTTTTGCATATATTTTTCCGCTTGTTTTTGCTGTGTTGATTGCCCTTGTGATTTATGTAATGCTCTCCCGAACTATTCAAAAAGATAGAAAGCAAATCGGCACGATGAAGGCTCTTGGCGTGTCAGATAAAAAAATCATGGGGATATATCTGCTCCAGTTTTGTCTTGCGGCATTGGTTGGCGCACTTATGGGCGGCGTTTCTTCAATCATTCTAAGCGATATTATCATAAACATTTTTTCCTCTATGTTTGAAGTGCCTACGCTAAGTTTTTTCTTTTATCCGGGATTGTGGCTGTCTGCACTGTTGGTTTCAGTTCTGTTGTGTGCCATCTCCGGCGTAATTGCGTTGTCCTCAATTTTACCGCTTTTGCCCGCTCATACCATGCGCCCGCGAACACCAAAAGATAGTAAGCGGCTATTCATTGAACGTGTGTCATTTCTATGGAAACGGATGTCATTTAACACTCGATACGCATTAAAAAATTCCTTGCGTAACAAGGGGCGGTTTGCGGCTGTTGTATTGGGTATGTGCGGTGCCTGCGCGTTACTGGCTTTTTCACTCGGCTTTAATGATTCTATCGTTAGTACACGGGACAGATATTTCAACGAATTTGCTAACTATGATGTTATTGTCAGCTTTGACCCTATTCCGCTTGCTGTTTCTCACCCTGCACTTAAACGGCTGGATGAGAGCCAAAAAGCGTTGGTCATGCCTGTTGAAATTTTTGGCTCAAACTATGTGCTTGCAATTGTTCAAAATGATTTTGATATGCTTAATATTCCCCATTACGCTTTGCAAACCGGCGTAATTATTCCGGAATTTTTTGCAAACGAATGGGGCGTTGGCGTGGGCGACATTTTACAGGCCGGGGGATATAGTGTTATTGTTTCTGCGGTAGTGCCGCAATTTCTCGCACTCACGCTTTTTACCGGGTTTGATTATATCAACAGCATATCAGACGATATACCCCCGGTTTACAATATGATTTACGGGCGAAGCGAAGATATGCCAACGCTTATCGCATACCTTATTGAAAACGGCATTGATTTCTCTACGATTGATGATGATAGGGCAAGTTTTTATTCTGTCATGGAGAGTATGTCGGTACTCGTTATATTTCTGATTGCCTGCTCAATTATTCTTGGGTTTACCGTGCTGTATTCCGTGGGAATGATTAACCTTTCCGCAAGAGAGTACGAGTATATGTTTATGGGTGTTATGGGTTATCCGCACAAGCGTATCCTGTCGGCGCACATCAAAGAAGCAGTAATACAGCTTGTACTGGCAATACCGCTTGGATTTCTATTGGGATATTTTTTGTTAGAAAATATCCGGGGGGAATTTTCGGGTGAAAATTTTGTGGTTTCAACCGCAATTTTTCCACAAAGTTATTTTATAGCGGCAACAGTTGTAATAACAGTTACAGCCTTAATGGCTTTAATAACGTCACGGCATATTAGAATTCTTGATATTGTGGAAGGTTTAAAGGCACAGGATGATTAAAGGACGAATGGCCGTCTCGCATCCTGCATATCCCGCTGTCCGGTGCCGTTCGCGAGATGGCCACTTTTCATTGCGTCCCCTGCAATTTTTTCGCTTGGTCGTGGGTGATGCAGGTGTCTAAAATTTCGTCCAGGTCGCCGTTGAGAACCGCGTCAAGCTTGTGAAGGGTCAGGCCGATGCGATGGTCTGTCACGCGGCTTTGGGGATAATTGTAGGTGCGGATGCGTTCGCTGCGGTCGCCGGTGCCAACCTGAGAGCGACGTTCCGCGCTTTGTTCTGCGTGAAGGCGTTCCTGCTCCATGTCGTAGAGGCGCGCGCGAAGGATTTTCAGGGCCTTCTCCTTGTTTTTAAGTTGGGATTTTTCGTCCTGGCAGGCCACAACTATTCCCGACGGCGTGTGTGTTACGCGCACGGCGGAGTCCGTGGTGTTTACGCTTTGGCCGCCATTGCCCGACGAACGATAGATGTCCACGCGGACGTCAGCCATGTTCAGGTTTACGTCCAAATCTTCGGCCTCGGGCAAAACCGCCACTGTGACGGTGGATGTGTGAATGCGCCCGCTGGATTCCGTCGCGGGCACACGCTGCACACGATGCACGCCGCTTTCGTATTTGAGGCGGGAATACGCCCCGCGCCCTTGTATCATAAAGGAAACCTCTTTAAAACCGCCGATGCCGTTCTCATTGAGGGACATGATTTCCGTTTTCCAGCGGCGGCGTTCGGCATAGAGGCCGTACATACGATATAAATTTGACGCAAAAAGCGCGGCCTCGTCGCCGCCAGCCCCGCCGCGAATCTCCACGATTACATTTTTCTCATCGTTGGGGTCTTTGGGCAGAAGAAGGACTTTCAGCTCTTCGCTGATTTTCTCCAGCGCGTCTTGCCCCTCCTTAATTTCTTCCTTGGCCAATTGACGAAGCTCCTCGTCGGATTCTTCGTTTAGCAAAGTTTTTGCGTCCTCCACTTGAATACGCAGCCTCTTAAATTCGCGATAGGCGTCAATCACGGGCGTAAGGTCGCTATGCTCCTTCATCAGGTCGCGCCAGCGGTTCGTGTCGGCAATAACCGCCGGGTCGCTGATGGTGTCGGATAACTCCGTAAATTTTGTTTCCAGTTCGTCTAATCGGTCAAACATTTAACACTCTCCCTGTTACAATTCTATCAAGCCCCGCGTAATCGCGTTTAATGGCTATATCGAAAAAGCCTGCGTCAGACAACAAATCTGCTACCTGCACTGGCCCTATTTCCAAAAACAAACCCCCACCGGGGCGCAAAATTTTTTTGCTTTGTGGAATCAACCGGCGATAGATGTCTAGGCCATCCACTCCACCGTCCAAGGCCAGATGCGGCTCGAAATCGCGGACGTCTTGGGAAAGCCCGGCCATATCATTATGCAAAATATATGGCGGGTTGGAAATTACAATATCGAATTTATCGTTTCCACAGTTGAGCAAGCGTTCAACTAAGTCCGATTCGATAAAATTTACTCGCCCGGGAGGAATGTTCAGCTTGTTGGCGTTTTCCTCCGCTAGAGCCAGCGCGTCGCGAGATATATCTGTTGCGGTTACGCTTGCCACGGTTTTGGCGTCGGTTAAACACACGATTGCCAAGGCTATACAACCGCTGCCCGTACAAACGTCCAATACCCTTAGCGGCGAGAAGTTGACATTATTGCGCCGTGATTTAATAAATTTCAGAACTTCTTCCACCAGCAATTCTGTTTCCGGGCGGGGGATTAGGGCTCGCTTGTCTACGTTGAACTCCAGCCCCATGAAATCCCATTTGCCTATAATGTATTGCAGTGGTTCGTTTTGATTGCGTCTTTCCAAGCATTTTAAATAAATCGCACAGGCACAGTCGGTTAAGCTTTCGTCCCTGTGAAGAAGTATTTTCGACCCGGAAAAACCCGACGCATGGGATAATAAAAGCATCGCCTCGCGCCGCCCGATTTTTTCCGTGCCATGCTTTAGGGCTTCAGCCAGTGTCATTCTTCTTGTGCCCCTGTTTTAATTTTTTCCAAGGGCTCAAATTCTATTGTAGGCAGCGCGAAAACATTAGGTTTTGGCGCGGATGCATCTAAAATATCAGCTGGCTCGTCGATAGATTCTACCAGCTCAACCGGTTCATTTTCATCCAACTCGTTTATCAGTACAATCTCCGGCAGCTTTGGCGGGTTTTCCTGCTCAAGGCATTTGTTCAGCGCGGTTATGGCAACTTCGATTTGGTCGACCTCAGGTTCAACCGTGGTCAGGCGTTGCATCAGCATCCCGGGGGCGATGATTGCGCGAACCAAAGCGTTGTCCCGCCGCCCGGCCCATTTCACGCTCACTTCATAGGAAAGTCCCGCAATTACGGGCAAAAGCAAAATCCGCGACGCGAAACGCAGCCAGATTCCGTCTATTTGAATTATCATAAACAGTAGCATCGTTATGACCATTACCACCAGCATAAAGCTGGTGCCGCAACGCTTGTGCAGACGGTTGCAGGCGGCCACATTTTCCGTTGTCAGAGGCATATTTGCCTCATGGCAATTGATTGCCTTATGTTCCGCGCCGTGATATTGAAACACCCGCTGGATATCCTTTGAGCGGGAGACCACAAATACATATCCCACAAAAATAGCAATGCGCACAAGGCCCTCGATTACCCCGGTAAAAGCCCCGGGTGCGTTAATCCGCGAGCCGATAAAGGCCGGCAGCAGCATAAACAATCCCACGGCAATAATAACCGCCAGCACCATGGCCAGTATTTTCAAAATATCGTTGAACCTGTCGCCCAGCTTATCCATCAGAAATTTTTCGAAGCGAGACTCTGGCGGGGCTTCATCTTCCATGGCGATGTCCGCAGACTGGGACAACGCGCTAAACCCCAATGCCATAGAGCTGCACAATGCCACAACGCCCCGAATCAGCGGCCATTTTAAAAAAGGGTATCGCTGGGTCAAGGTGGAAAGAGGCTTTTCGATTATTACAATTTCTCCGTTTGGGCGGCGCACCGCCATTGCATACGCTTTTGTTCCGCGCATCAAAATGCCCTCCATCACGGCTTGGCCGCCGTAATAGACAGGCTCGTTTTTATTCTTCATTTCATCACCGCTCTAATAAATCTCGCCGTGCCCACTGTTGCCAGCAAGCCCGAAAATATTGCCAGTACATATAAAAGGCTGCTGCTTTGAACATCCGGCTCATCGTCTTCAATTTCAGGCTCGGCTTCTTCCGCATATTCGTCATAATCATCGTATTCGTATTCATCTTCCGCGTGGTCGTAGTCATGGTCACTTTCATATTCATATTCTTCAAAATATTCAGGCTCGATTTCTGCTTCATATATCGGCTCGGGTTCGGGTTCCGGCTTGGGAATCGAGTCAATATGTGCTTCCAATATGGAGATAAATATTTTCGGCAGGTCGTTTGCGTCGTCGGTGAACTGCGCGTGAGCATCACTGCGTTCAGCAATCATCTCCAAAAGCTCCACGTCCACGCCTTGGGGGTTATGCAGTCCCACAGTATACACGGGAACGGTCCTCTCAAGCAAATCCAAGGCGGCTTCCACATCGGCAAAGGAATCTGCCGCCGTGCGGTCTGGCACATGCCGGCTGATTTGAATCCATCCGTCCGACATCAGTAGAATCATCGGGTTCTGCAAATTTTCCGTATTGTAAAGCATTTCCGCCGCGGCCAGAAGAGCCATGCCGATATCCGTGTAGCCCACATATTGAAATGCCGTGATTTCTCGGCGAAAATCCGCCACTGTGTACTCGTCCTCAAGCAAGCGTAGCGGCAGATAATACTGCATACGCCCGGAAAAGCCAATAACCCCAACCCGGGACTCGCCGACTGACAGCATCTCAATAAAATCAGCCGCACCGGAAAGAGCGGCGCGATTAGGGTCTGTAAACCGCATCGAACCGCTTACGTCGATAAGCAGAACCACGTCAATGGGAGGCGCGTCGATTGAGTACTCGTATTCATCCGCCAAAACGGAATAAAAAACCACAAACCCAAGCGTGACAAAAGAAAGCGCGAACACTAATGCGAATGCAGCAATCCTCCTAAGCTTAATCATGCCAGATGGACGATATAACGGCCTGCTCGTCCGAATGGAGGCCGCTTTGCTCGCCTTCGCCCGTAAGCCGCAGCCGTTCTTCTTGAGTGGTTTCGATGGCGGCTTCGGGTGCGACCTTTTGCGCGCCGATTGCATATTTCCCGGAAACCTGCGCTCCCTCGTCCACAATCAAAGAAGAGGCCTGCACATCACCAAAAATTTTCGCGGTGGAAGCAAAGTGCAGCTGTGAGCTGCAATTGATATTTCCTGTGACTTCCCCCGCCACAAGGAAGTAATTTGCCCGGACATCTCCGGCAACAGAGCCGCTGTCGCCCAGCACAAGGGAGCCGTCGATGTCGATTTGCCCCTTATAGATTCCGTCGATACGGACGGATTCGTTGCCGGAAAGCCTTGCGGCTTCAAGATACATGCCTTTGCCGATGACAGTATTTGGCGCGTCAAGGCTGGCGGTGGGCGCATTGGATTTTTTAAAGAACATTTAAAAGCACCTCTCTTTGCTACATTTACACAATTGCTCCGTGATTCTGCTCAGTAGTATACCACAAAAAATGTTAAAACTATTGCATGTCTAAGATTTTTTCATTATGATAGGGTAAATTACATTTTATGGAAGTGAGGTCTAAGTGACATGGGATTACAAATTGACATACAAAACCGCGTGTTGGTTGCAAACCTAAGCGGCGAGATGGACCATCACCAAACCGAACGTATGCGCGCACAGATAGACGCGGCATTTGAAAAGTCGTCCTGCCGGCACATTTTGCTGAACATGGCGGAAATAACATTCATGGACTCATCGGGAATAGGCTTGATAATAGGCCGTTACAAGAACGCGGAAAAGCGAGGCGGAAAATTGGCCTTAGCCGAAATGAGCGACCCCATAGCACGGCTTTTTGAAATTTCAGGGCTGGCGAAAATCGTGTTAAAAACGGTAACGGTAACAGACGCGCTTTTAGTTTTGGGAGGCACTCAAAATGAATGATAACTTTATTAAATTGGAAATAGAAGCAAAATCGGAAAATGTATCCCTTGCGCGGGTTGTGGCGGCTGGATTCCTCACACCCTGGGACGCCACCGTGGGCGAAGTAACCGACATAAAAACCGCCATATCCGAAGCGGTAACAAATGCAATCATCCACGGCTACGCAGGGGCCGCAGACTCAAGCATCGTAACGATGGAGCTTTCCGTTAAAGAAAATATTCTTTCCATTAAAATATCCGACAAAGGCGTCGGAATAGAAGACATCGAATCCGCAAAAGAGCCGCTGTTCACAACCAAACCCGAAATGGAGCGTTCCGGGCTGGGTTTTACGGTGATGGAATCCTTTATGGACGATGTAAAAATCGAATCAAATCCGGGGGCTGGCACTACGGTGACAATGACAAGGAAGCTAGGGGCGTTTAAATGAATCTGACCTTAGCTTTAATCGCCCGCGCTCAAGAGGGGGACAACGACGCGGCGGAGCAGTTAATAAGGGAAAACAGCGGGCTAGTATGGTCTGTTGTAAAAAAATTCGCCAAACGCGGATATGAGCCGGATGACCTGTATCAAATCGGGGCAATCGGCTTATTGAAGTGTATCCGGAAATTTGACTCATCCTTTGACGTTAAATTTTCCACCTATGCGATTCCCATGATAATAGGAGAAATCAAGCGATTTCTGCGAGACGATGGCATGATAAAGGTTTCGCGCCCCATGAAGGAAATGGCCACAAAGGCACGTTACGCCACGGAAGCCTTAACGGCCAAGCTGGGACGTCAGCCCACAATCAGCGAACTTGCGTCGGAAATCGGCGCGGAGCAGGAGGATTTACTGGTGGCCATGGAGGCCGGGATGGACGTAGAATCCCTTCACGCCACAATTTACCAAGGCGACGGAAGTCCAATCTTTTTGATAGACAAAGTCGCCCGCAGCAATGACGACAGCGAGCAGACAATAAATATCCTCGCGCTAAAGCAGCTAATCGAACGACTGAAACCTAAGGAGCGTCAGGTAATAATTTTAAGATATTTTCAAGATAAAACACAAATGGAGGTTGCCAAGGCCATAGGCGTGTCTCAGGTTCAGGTGTCCCGCATCGAAAAAAAAGTTTTGCACGCTTTAAAAATTGCCCTAACAGAATCTTAACAAAATCTTCATATGACATTTTCTAAGATCTTTGTTATTATAGCAAAAGGTGTGTGCAAACACAGCTTCACCCAAAAAGCTGGGGTGCAATAAATGGAAAATACAACCAAGCCAGAAGAACCTAAGGAAAGCTTTGGTAAGAAAACCGGGTTATCCAATGCAACGGGTTTCACCGGGGAAGAGAAGCGCACGATTGCCCGCGCCATGGCCCTTATGTCGCAAATTGCGTTTTCGGCAATCGCGTGTGTGTTTGCGGGTGTTTTTTTGGGGCGGCTTTTGGATAACTGGCTTGGCACAACACCTTGGTTGCTTATTATATTTATATTTCTTGGTTGCGTGTCTGCCTTTAAGGTCATCATAGATGTAGCCAAAAAATTCTAAAGTCTTAGCATAACTGCCAGCACGGTGAAGGAGGAACTTATACAATGGATTACTCCGTCAACGCCGTGGCCAACAAAATGGTTTTTATAATCGCGTTGCTCTCTCTTGTGATTGCCCTCGGCGGACTTGTGTTTTACCACTTTACCGGAGACATCCTTGGGGCGATTCCCTTTGCGGTAGGGGCGGCAACCGGCGGCGGCGTGAATATTATAAAAGTGTTGTGGCTCAAAAGAACCGTCAGCAGAGCCGTTAATTTGGACGCAACCTCTGCAAGTCTTCATTTAAAAGGGCAGTATTTCCTGAGGTTGATGCTTACCTTGGCAGTATTACTTATATCAGGTTTTTTACACGGAACTTTTATAAATCTCATTGGCGTGGCAATCGCGTTGCTTGCCACGATGCCTATTGCTTCTTATTCAATGCAATTTTTTGTTCCCAAGGACAAGTTGGCCGAGTCGGTTATAAACGCACCGGGGGGCTCGTCGAAAAATCCGGCGCAGAATGCCGTTGACGAAATCAACGCCATAGTCGCGGAAGCTGAAAAATCAACAGAAGCGTCAGAATAATATCAGTAAGGTGGGATTGGTGTGGACTTTGCAATACAAATTTTCGCAAGACTGCACATCACAGACAATATTACAATTTTAATTACGGACACCCAAGTGTCTACTTGGATTGTAATGGCACTGCTCCTGATTTTTGCCATCATTGTGCGTATATCGTCGAGAAATTGGGACGCTTCAAAGAGGCCCAGCGGCCTGCAAAATGTCATGGAAATGGCCGTTGATGCTTTTGAAAAGCTCTTCCGAGGCAACGCGGGCGACAAGATGGCTTTCCTTACGCCTTGGTTCTTTTCCCTGTTTACGTTTTTAATCTTCTCAAACATAATCGGAATCGTTGGAATTCGCCCACCCACGGCGGACTGGGGAATGACCTTCCCCTTGGCATTTTCGTCCTTTCTCATGTTCAATTACGCCGGCCTGAAATCCCGTCCCAAGGCATATCTAAAGGGCATATTTTTAGAACCGGTGTTCATTTTCGCGCCCATCAATCTTATGGGCGAAATCGCAAAGCCCATCGCCATGAGCTTCCGTCTTTTCGGAAACGTGCTGGGCGGCATGATTCTTTTGTCTTTGATTTACGGCATAGCTCCTCTTGCCTTGCAGTTTGTTTTGCCCGCTTTCCTTCATATGTACTTTGATCTTGCGGCCGGCTTGCTTCAAGCCTTTATTTTCACCATGTTAAGCATTGCCTTTGTAGGCTTGGCTTCCGGTGATTAAGGCGCGACGCGGCAGGTTTATATAGATAAATAATTTTTTAGGAGGAATCAAAATGCAAGATCCTATGGCTTTTGCTGTAGCTGTCGCTCATATTGCGGCCGTAATCGCACTTCTAAACGGTATTCTTACAACCTTGGGGCAGGGTAGAGTTGCTTCCGCCGCGGTTGAAGGTATCGCACGCCAACCCGAAGCAAAAGGCTCTATCACAACCTCAATGATTATAGGTTGCGCCTTCGCCGAAACTTCCGGCGTTTACGGATTGGTTATTGCCATTATCATTCTGTTTGCTAACCCGCTTCTTGGGATGGTCGGCTAAAGCGAGGGGATGATTCAGTTGAATCCTCAAATGTTGTTTTTAGGGAACGTCGTGGAATGGTACAGGTCGCTGTTTGCCCTTGACGCTGATACCTTCATCGGTATGATTCCCAACCTGTTCAGCTTTATAGTTGTTGCCGGATTTTTGACCTATTTGCTGTATAATCCGGTTAGAAGAGTGCTTAAGGCCCGTGCGGACCGCATTGAGGGCGACCTTTCCAGTGCCGAGGACAGCAAGCTGTCTGCCGCGCAATTAAAGGCTAAGTATGAGCAAAAGGTATCGGAAATTGAGCAGGAGCGTGTTTCTATTTTAGATGAGGCCCGCAAACAGGCCGGTGAACGGCGCACTCAAATCTTGGACGAGGCCAAATCCGAAGCCCAAGACGTAAAAGAACGCGCCGCACGCGATATCGCCACAGAGCGCGAGCAAATCAAAAGCGCGGTGGTTGAGGCTATTGTTGACATTTCAACAGATATGGCGGCTCGTTTAATTTCAACCAGCATTGATAAAAACGCGCATGACAAATTATTTGCCGAGGCCATGGAGGAGCTTGAGGCTACCACGGCTTTTAGGGCGGATACTGTTACTGCGTAACTTTTTAGGAGGTCTTTATCTTGTCTGACTTAGGCATCCGTTACGCGACTGCATTGTTCGAAATGTCCGAAGAAGGCGGCTTGCTAAACGAATATCTGGAGCAATCGTTATTTTTGTGCTCCGTATTAAAAGATGAAGATGCCCTTCGCATCCTCACCCATCCCCTTATATCAGCCGGCGAAAAGAACGACTTTTTGTCAAAGGCTTTTGGGGAATCTGTGCATCAAGACCTCCTTGGTTTTATGAAATTGGTCATCGCCAAAAACCGTGAAGCTTATCTTTTGCCTGCCCTCATAAAGCTGTCGGAAATGATAAAAGCCCACAGCAATCAAACCACGGCGCGTGTTGTTTCCGCCGTGCCCCTCACCGACGGGCAGGCCGCGCAGCTTACCGCAACTCTCACAAGGAAGCTGGGCAAAATGGTTGATATTACGGTAATTGTTGACCCGTCCGTAATTGCGGGCATAAGCATTCAGGTTGAAGGCTATTTTCTTGACCGCACGGTAAGAACCATGTTGAAAGACATGAGAGAATCAATTAAACGCTCCGATACAATTTAAATCCGGAGCATGTTAAAACGCTCCGTTGCAATTTTGAATCCGGAGCATGTTAAAGGGGAACGAGAGAATGATTCTTAGGCCAGATGAAGTAAGCTCCATTATAAAGCAACAAATAAAAGCATATTCCTCTAAAATGGATGTGGCCGAAGCGGGGAGCGTTATTCACGTCGGCGATGGTATCGCCCGTGTTTACGGATTAAACAACGCCATGAGCGGCGAGCTTTTGGAATTCCCCGGCGAATTGTTCGGCATAGCCCTAAACCTTGATGAGGACAGCATCGGTGCGGTACTCCTTGGCGCGGACGACCATGTCAGCGAAGGAGACCCTGTCAAACGTACCGGGCGTATCGCGGAAGTTCCCGTGGGTGACGCTCTTCTTGGGCGCGTCGTTGACCCCACCGGAAAACCCGTGGACAACAAGGGCCCGGTAAACAGCAGCAAAAAGCGTGTAATCGAGCGCATTGCCCCCGGTGTTATCGAACGCCAAGAGGTAAACGTGCCTTTGCAAACGGGTATCAAGGCTATTGACGCCATGATTCCCATTGGGCGCGGCCAGCGCGAACTGATTATCGGTGACCGCCAAACGGGAAAAACGGCAATTGCCATCGACACGATTATCAATCAGGCTCTTATTAATAAGAAGATACCCGCGCCCCAACCGGGTGAAAAGGATACGCGGGTATACTGTGTATATGTTGCTATCGGCCAAAAGGCGTCTACAGTTGCGCGGGTTGCGCGTACTCTTGAGGACGCCGGAGCGATGGATTATACATGTATTGTCAGCGCGAACGCTTCCGATACTGCGCCCATGCAATACATCGCGCCATACGCGGGATGTGCCATCGGTGAAGAGTGGATGGAGGAAAACGGCAGAGACGTGCTTGTAATCTACGACGACCTTTCCAAACACGCCGTTGCGTACCGCGCGCTTAGCCTTCTGCTTCGCCGCCCGCCCGGCCGCGAAGCCTATCCCGGTGACGTTTTCTACTTGCATTCACGTTTGCTCGAAAGAGCCGCTTGTCTGACAAAAGAGCGCGGCGGCGGAACGCTTACCGCCTTGCCCATCATTGAAACCCAAGCCGGCGATATTTCCGCGTACATTCCCACGAATGTTATCTCAATTACCGACGGCCAGATTTTCCTTGAGTCCGAATCCTTCAACAAGGGTATCCGACCGGCGATTAACCCCGGCTTATCCGTATCCCGTGTTGGTGGTGCGGCGCAAATCAAAGCCATGAAAACTTTGGCCGGCCCCCTTCGTTTGGAGCTTGCGCAGTTCCGTGAGCTGGAAGCCTTTGCGCAATTTGGCTCGGATTTAACAAAGGACACCCTCGAACGTCTCGACCAAGGACGTCGTATCGTTGAAATTCTCAAACAGCCCCAGAATAATCCGTTGCCCGTTGAGCAGCAGGTATTATTATTCTATGCCGTCACCAAGAAGCATTTCGCAGACGTTTCCGTGGAGGATATTCAAGCCACGGAGCGAGCTTTCCTGAAATTCTTCATAGAAAACCACGATAGCATTCTTTCTCAAATCCGTACCGAAAAAGCCATCAGCAAGGAACTGGGCGAAGATTTGGAAAAGGCCATCGCCGCATTTAAAGCAACCATAAAGTAAGGAGGTAGCGTATGCCCTCAATGAAGGCGATTAAACGCAGGCGTTTGACTGTAAAAAATATATCGCAAATCACCAAGGCAATGAATCTTGTTGCTACCTCTAAGCTACAAAGGGCTCGTGCCGCGCTGGCCGCGGTAGGCAAGCCCGTTCAGGCCACCTTTGATATGGTGTACAACACGGTTAGCGACGTAGACCCTTTTGCAATGGAAGAAAACTTCGACCGCCCCTTTATCGTACCCCATGTAGACGGGACGACGGCGGAAAATCCGCAAAAGACCGCGGCATATGTGCTAATAACCAGTAACCGCGGTTTATGCGGCGGATACAACTCCGCTGTATGTAAGGAACTGGTAAAACATGCCAAAGCGAATAACATCAAGCCAATCATTGTCCCGCTGGGGACTAAGGGGCGCGATTATTTCAAACGGCGCAATGCCAATTTATTCGAAGTGCCCATGCCTGCGGAGTCCCCGACTTTCGCTGACGCAAAGGTTGTCGCAGACAGTCTTGTATCCATGTACGAAACCCGAAACGAAGACAAAACTTGGAAAATAGACGAAATTTACTTGGTTTATACGCAGTTTCGTACAGTGCTCAACCTTGAGCCGATTATCAGAAAGGTTCTGCCCATCGACCCGGCATATCTTCGCCGCGTTGTCGGTACGGACTTACACGACGGCGAAGCATGGGAGGATTTAGGCTTCTTCCCACGACCCAAGGCAAAATCCGCGTCCTCTTTGCAACAGGAAATCGAGTATGAGCCGGGGCTGGACGAGGTTTTAAGGGCGGTAGTGCCATGGTATCTGTGTATGTTTATTCATGCCGCTTTGGCATCGTCGGCACTGTGTGAGCAGGCCGCCCGCATGACCAGCATGGACTCGGCCACCAAAAACGCCGGAGACATCATTGAAAAGCTGACACTCATGTTTAACAGACAGCGTCAAAGCATTATTACTCAGGAAATCACCGAAATCGTCAGTGGCGCGAACGCGCTGAAATAGCTATAGACTTCCACCCATTGCGTAGCGAGGGGGCTTGGGGGCGTAGCCCCCATTGAAAAAGGAGAGGTTTCACTTGGCAGACATGAATAAAGGCAAGATTCTTCAAATAACGGGTGCGGTACTGGACATCCGCTTCGAAGGCGGACTTCCCGCGCTGTACAACGCGATTGAAATCGAGCGGAACGACGGTGAAGAATCGGTTGTGCTGGAAGTAGCCCAGCACCTTGGCGACAACGTGGTGCGCTGTATATCCATGGGTTCTACGGACGGACTTGTGCGCGGAATGACCGCCATTGACACAGGTGCGCCGATTACCGTGCCGGTGGGGCCCGAAACTCTTGGACGCATGATGAATGTTCTGGGGCGGCCAATTGACAATGCCGGGGCTGTCCCGGTAAAGGAAAAATGGTCGATTCACCGCAAGGCCCCCGGTTTTGCCGACCAAACAGCCACCGCGGAAATCCTTGAGACGGGCATCAAAGCCGTTGACCTGCTTTGCCCATATGCAAAGGGCGGAAAAATAGGATTGTTCGGCGGCGCGGGCGTGGGCAAAACCGTTATCATAATGGAGCTTATTAACAATATCGCTACCGCTCACGAAGGATTGTCCGTATTCACGGGAGTAGGCGAGCGTACCCGCGAGGGTATTGACCTCTACAATGACATGAACAATTCCACGCTGGCGGACGGTTCGTCGGTTCTTTCCAAAGCCGCGCTGGTTTTCGGCCAGATGAACGAGCCCCCCGGCGCGAGAATGCGCGTGGGCTTTACGGGACTCACCATTGCGGAATACTTCCGCGATGTTTCCCACCAGGATGTGCTTTTGTTCATTGATAATATTTTCCGCTTTGTGCAGGCCGGCTCGGAGGTATCCGCGCTCCTTGGGCGTGTGCCCTCCGCCGTAGGTTATCAGCCTACCTTGGCCACAGAGGTTGGCGCGTTGCAAGAACGTATCACCTCCACCAAAGCCGGGTCAATCACATCCATTCAGGCTATCTACGTGCCCGCCGACGACTACACAGACCCGTCTGTTGCCACAACCTTTGCCCACCTTGACGCAACAACAGAGCTTTCCCGCGCCATCGTGGAAATGGGTATTTATCCGGCTATCGACCCACTGTCATCCACCTCCCGTATGCTTGAAAAAAGCGTTGTGGGCGAAGAGCATTACAATGTGGCCCGCGATGTACAGCGTATTCTTCAGCGTTACAGAGACCTGCAGGATATAATCGCAATCCTTGGTATGGATGAGCTTTCCGAGGATGATAAACTCACCGTAGAACGCGCGCGCCGCATTCAGCGTTTCCTGTCGCAGCCCTTTACCGTAGCGGAAAAATTCACATCCATGCCCGGCAAATATGTAGAGCTCAAGGATACCATTGAGGGCTTTAGGCAAATAATCGCCGGCCAGCACGATGAAATCCCCGAGGGTATGTTCCTGAACAAGGGCAAAATCGAAGAGGTAGTTGAAGAGTATAGAAAGTCACAGCAATAGGCTATATAGCGATTTCAGTTGAGAAAGGTGAAGCCGAGCGCGTGCCGCGACTGCGTCGGCGGTGCTTTGCGCGATGGCTGAGCCCATTCTCAACGGAATTGTCTATGGCATGACTGCTGGGCGGTCGTGAAAGGATAGTTTGCATGAGTAAGCTCGAACTGCGCGTAATCGCACCGACACAAGCCACAGACAAAAGCCCTTATAAGTATAAGCGTGATGTTGACATGGTAATTCTGCGCTGCACAACGGGCGAGATGGGCATTTTGCCCGGCCGGGTGCCCTGCTCCATGGTGCTGGATTTAGGACTGTTGCGCGTTTTCGACGGCGACACAGAGTCCCACATGGCGGTAATGGGCGGAGTGGCACATGTCAGCAACAACATCGTGACCGTTTTGTCCGATTCTGCCCAATGGCCGGAGGACATAGACGTTAAAAAGGTCAGCGAAGACTTAAAAGAAATCGAGCGCAAGATAAACGAAACTGAAAACTTACTTGAAAAAGACACTTATCGGAATGATTCAAGGCGTTGTAAGATTCAGCTGGAATTGACTGGTAAGAGCAAAGCATGAAAATCAATCAAAAAACCGCGTTAGCGGTTTTTTTTGCTTTAAAACGCCATACTCATGTAAACGGTGTTGAGGTCATCTTGATTTATGCCCAGGTAACGGCGGGTTTGGCTTAGGCTAGAATGGTTGTATATTTCCATAATCACGGCTGGGGAAATTCCCTTTTTCCATGCATGGTATCCAAAGGTTTTTCGGAGCGAATGACAGGATATGCGCCCAGGGAGTTCCAGGGCTTCCCCAGCATTGCGAATTATGCGGTAGGCTTGGGCGCGGACTAAGGCTTTGCCGGAATGCGCATTGGCAAATAGAAAATGGTAGGGTGCGGCTGTATCTGCACCTTTTTTTAATGCTTTTGCCGCATGGTGATTGATTGCGACGGTTTTGCTTTTGCCGGTTTTTTGCTCTGTTAGGGTGAACTCTTTGCAGGGGCGGTTTAATTTGAAGTCATACACGTCCGACCAGCGCAGGGAAAGCAAGTCGGACACCCGCAACGCTGTGTGGAGGCTTAATACGATAAGTCTGTAATTTCGAAGTTCACCTTTGTCCATATAGTAATTTGCAAGGGCACGGACGTGGTCTAAATTTCTTATGGGTTGGGTAGTTGACATTGGAAAATCCTCCTAATATAATAAGTATGTTGATGCAACATTTTATCTAGAAAGTTGCATTGATGTCGCAAAGCTGCGAAAATACTTGGCAATTCCCCTATGACGACATAGCTCCAAGGCGAAGACGAATGTGCTTCGCCTCTTTTTTTGTCCGGAATTGTAGAATTTTACAGGATGCAACTTTCTAGATATTTTGTTGCATGAGGGGAGGTGCACATGAGCAACCCGCCACCGCGATTACAGCGGCAGTTTAACAAATGAAATCGACAAAAATAACATGAACAAATCTAATATTTTGTTCGATGCAAAGACATCCAAAGGGATGAAATAAAATGTATTATTATGGAGGAATATGAGATTGCCGGGAGTGAGTTAATAGTGACGTCTGATAATGGTGGTGAGAGGCACTACACTAAGTCTTAAAAACATTACAGTTAATACTTTCAGAAAAGAGCAAAATTGCTAAAAAGAATCCTCGTCAAAGGCTTTGAAAGTGCCAACTTGAAAATTGAGGAAAAAATAAAAAAAGAAATGGAGTGGATTAGAATGGATAAACAAGAAAACCACGATTTAAAGGGTATAAGGGACATCCTTAATGAGAACATACGGCTTGCAAAAAAGTATATAGATGTGGGCACGGAACGGGACGTAGTTCAAGAGGTTAAGGCTCATTTGAAACAGATGGAAGATATTCTATCTACTATCGAACAAAAGTACAGGGATACTCCGCAAGAGAAGCGTTCAAGCCTTAATTTCAATAATTTAATAAATGAACAAAATGGAGTAAAAGCGCAATTGGAAAAAATGATACATGCGGCTGAGGAGTATACAAAAAAGACGGAACTGTTGCAGAGACTACACAACATACGTTAATTAAGTAAACATCCAGCTGTAGCATAATTGGAGGGATTTGTTATATTGAGCAAGCAAGGTGAAATTAATGAAATGTCCATATTACAATGAACTCGGCCACGAATGTAAGCTTTACAACACAAAGCAAGACGATTACAGACGGCAAAACAACTGTGAATCAAGCAGCAACTGGCAAAAATGCCCCAATTACGAAGAAGCAAAGAAATCAAACAGCCCAAGGCTGTAAAGGAGATGAAATTATGGACTTTTTTGACGAAATTCGCGCTTTCACTTTATGTAACCCATGTAGAGGTTTAGCAAATGGCAATGTCGGAGCAGCCCTTGATTTGGTTAAAAAAAGTTTGCGTGAAACAGGTGGTATCCCACAAGGGCAACAAATGGCATTAGCTATGGTGATGAGGCTAGTTAAGAATGATGGTTGTTCGGGTTGTGCGCGAAAGTGGTCAGAAATAATGGATTAAACGAGCGGCAGCCTGTGAGTTTGCTGGTTCTTAGTTTAAAAGCAACAAAAAACAGCGATTTACTTACCATGTCGAACGAATTGTCCTACATAGAAAGCTTTGTAGGGCGACGGTGGCTGGAAATACGTGGAGGTTCTTATGTTTAAGTGAAACTTTTTCGTTTACACTTCTGGCGGCAGTAAGGTTGGTGAGTTCAACGCGGACAATAGGTCATATTCTGGTAGCGTAAATGGTTTTGAAATGTAGAGCTACACTCGTCTATGTTATAGTGCATCAGCATTTAAAAAATGAAGGGGGTGTCCAACATGAACAAAAACAAAATACATGATGCAATTGATAAACTCGCAGATGAACTTATGTCTGGAGTTCAAAATGAAATGTCTGAAGTCAGGATGAATTGGGTTAAATCTTTTGGCAAAGACATGGAACCAGCAAGTCTTGTTAATATGGCAATATACAAGGCGAATGAACATACAGTTGCTTTGTTGAAAAAAGTTATAGACGAGCTTTAAGCGAGGCATCAAATTATATTTTGTGGGAGGATGTATAAATGGATAGTGCTGTAAACGAAAGACTGAATGTTCTTGAAGGTGAAATAGCCAATATGGAGCATCTGTTTTTTACTGACGGACAGCCCTTTAGTATCAGTAAGTACAAAGAAGGGATAGACAGAGTGAAATCCATAGACCGTCTGAATGCTATAGACGATTATAGTCGGGGGCGAAAAGGTGCAAGCATGGAAAATTATCGCCGGGAACAAGAAGGTGAATTCCTTCCTGCTCTCACCCAAAAAGCTGAACAATGGCTTGATGCTCTACAATTGTTGCAGAAGCAGAACTCTCAAGAACAACGCATCGCTATGATGATTAAAAGGTGTAACAACTGCTTTGACCACATCAAAGAGGTTCGTCAGCTTATTCGGGACGCGCTATAAAATTTTATAACCGTACAGGGAGGTGCGTATGTTAAGTGAAACTCAAAAACAAGAGTTAATTACCCGTGCTGAACAGAACGACGTGGAAAGCCAATTTGAATTGGGCTGGGCATACAGGTATGGAGAAGATGGTTTTGACCAAGACCCAAAGAAAGCATTTGACTGGCTGGAGAAAGCGGCAAAACAAAGTCATTGCGTTGCCCAGCGTGAGTTTGCTGCTTTTTATGATTCTGATTTTCCTGTATGTATAGAGGACAATCCTAAAGAAGCGGTGCGTTGGTTAGTAAAGGCTATGGAAAATGGGGATTCCCACGCACGCTTCGGACTGATGGACTTGTACGCTAACCGCATTGAGGGCGATAATGAGGCAACCGTTATTGAATGCTTCAAGAAGCTGGTCTATGACCACAAAAATATTATAGCGATGGCTGAACTTGGCACAATATATTGTGGTTCACCCGATACCATGCACATAAGTAAATTGCCGGGACTTGTGAAGTTTTCTAACCCCGCAGAAGGTTTTCGTTTAATAACAGAAGCTGTTCATCGTGCGGAAAGTGAATCTGAAAACCCGTTGGAATACATGCAGTACAACGGGATTAGTCTTGCATATCAAGCTCACTCGCGTCTTGATGACCGTGGCCAAGTAGATTCTTATTTCAAATCGGATGTGAATGTCGCTATTGCCCTTGCCAAGCGAATCGGATATGCAGAGAAAGCTCATGCCCTGTTCAAAAAAAATCCGCCCCCGCACCTTCCCGCGATGCATATTACGGCAATGGAGAAGTTGCACGAGCAAGAGTTGGCAACTGCAAAGGAGAAATTTAGCTCTTTCTTAGGGATGGTAATTTCCAAGGGCCCAAAAGCAACCGAGCCGCGCATTGTAGATGAAATAATAAAAGCTCTCGGTTCTCGGTGGAAAAAGAATGGGGCGGACATTAGTCACTTGATACGAGATGCATTTCCAAGCGAAGAACAACTCTCACAAGATGCACAACGCCGTAAAGATGAAGAGCGCAAAAAAGATGAGGAACGAAAAAAAGATGAAGAACGAAAAGAAGAAGTGCTGATTGTTAATGAGAAAGCTGCCGAAGCCAGTAAAGAGCAATATCCCGCGCTAAGAACTATTAAGCGTATCATTGGATTCATGCTCTTAGGTATCGCAGTCCTTATGTTACTCTCATTTATCGGTGCCCTCTCGGGAGGAAGTGGGGTCATTGTAATCTCTCTTCTCATTTCAGGTGCATGTGCTGTTCCAGGGTACTATCTTATTAATACAACCGACGTCCAAAGTAACAGGCGCAATAGTGTATCATCAAAATATAATTCCGCATCAGTAGAAGAAGCAAATTTAAGGCGGAAAATTGAAAACAATCCCGAATTGAAGGAAGAGTTTGAAAAGCTAAAAAGCACCTTGCGTGGAAAGCTTTAATATTTATATTTTATGAAAATCGAAATAAAGATGAGCAATAACAATAAGGAGCTTTTTGGTTGCGATGTTAGCACAGGGCGTAGATATTCCATTAATGAGCTGAACCAAATGGCTGATAATGGCGATATTCACGCCCAATGTGCTATGGGCGATTATTATTCTATTCTAAGTCATTGTTACCTTAAAGAAGATGATTATGCGAGTGCCGTATACTGGCTTGAAAAAGCGGCGGAGCTTGGTTATCCGGATACGGGGCCTATGTTGGAAGCAATGAGGCTACTACAGAGGCGAAGCGGACAACCCAAATATGTAGAGGACAGCACCTGTATTAAACAGGGCCATCAGCCCGAACCGGATGAAGATACTTTCGTTGTAGACAATGGACATTCTGAAAAAATTATATGTATGCTTCAAACCATGCATCGTGATTATCCCCAAGCGTTTTTATGCTCGCGTACCTTTAAGGCACTTGCGTCTGATTTGTTGCGAAATGATTATGAGTGCAGGGGTATTATTCGGTGGTTGAGTGTTTCGCTTTTTGAGCTTAATGCCCTTGCTTTATTAATAGAAAGCCGTGCGGGCAATGATATTTTTACAAAGCATAATTTAATTGACAGGCTCATTAGCGAAGGGGCAACGCGGGAAATGGCAAGAGACGCAATAACATACATAAACTTTGTGGCAGAATTTGGTGAAGACAAATGAATATAGCAAAAAACCTCTTCAAAAAATCCGGCATAGGTGTAATCGTTTTCTTCCTTCTTAATATAATGACCGTCCTAATATTTTTCTCAGGTGGCGGCATTCAAGTTTTGGCTGTGGTATTTGCAATTTACATCGCGTCAATTTTTGCGGCCTTTTCGCCGTTTGGAGAATGGGTGCTATGCTTTTTTGCTGGGGCAAAAAAGATAAAAAGGATTGATATGCAAAAACGAATCGAACCGTTGTTTGAAACTGTGTATAGGACGGCGAAAATGAAAACGCCCGGCCTAGCTGATACGATTGAATTGAGAATAGTATACACATCGGATGCTAAGGCCTATGCTATCGGCAGAAAGACTATTTGCATTACCGAAGGTTTGATGCGTCTGCCGGATGAAATAATCTTGGGGCTTCTATCACATGAAATAGCACATTTAGCACATCGTCATACGGAAATACAACTGCTTATAGGAGGGGGCAATATTTTCATTACTGTGTTTATCCTTATTTTGAGAGGGATTGCTGTACTTATAGCAACAGGGTCCGTCATATCCGCAATCAGAAACCGGTCATGGGTCAAAGCCGCTGTAGGAATAGTGATTGGAGGTATCATTTGGCTGTGGACAAAATTTTGTATATTGTTCCTATCATGGTCGATGCGGGAAAATGAATATGCTGCTGATGCTTATGCCGTTCAACTAGGGTATGGCGTTCAGCTGGCCAAGGCGTTAGATGCTACTGGCAGAAACAGCCCGCAGAAATCTTTTTTAAAAGCCCTTTACTCAACCCATCCAAATACACACGAAAGAATAGGACGCCTGCAACAGATGGGTATTCCGTATACCTACAGCATAAAAGCATAGGGCAGGTATTCCAATAAATCGCTAGCATTTACCCCATAAACAGAAAGCGACTTTGCGGCCAGTTCGCCTGCAAAGCCGTGTACATATGCAGCCAGCACCGCCGCGTCAAAAGCAGCCAGCCCCTGGGCGATTAAGGCGGCAATTACGCCGGTTAGGACATCGCCGGTTCCGGCCTTTGCAAGGGCCGGTGTTCCTGTAAGATTTATAAAAGTGCGTCCGTCCGGTGAGGCAATTACCGTGCGGGCGTCTTTTAATAGTGTCACTATGCCATGGGTTTTGGCAAATTCTTGAGCGATGGCAATTAGATTGCCCGTGACCTCCGGGGTCGTAAGCTTGGTTAGGGCGGCCATTTCCCCAGGGTGTGGTGTGATTACGCAGGGCACTTTTATGGATTTAAGGGCGGTTATATCATCGGCAATGGCCATTAGGCCGTCCGCGTCAATAACCAGTGGTACAGAGGCTTGGTTCATTATTTTCCGCACGAAAACAAAGCTTTCGGGATTGCGCCCCAGGCCCGGCCCTATGGCGATTACATCGGCTTGCGGCGGGACTACGGCTTCGGTGTCGGGTTCCGAATTGGGCAAAATTTCGGGTAAAATTGTTGTAATGACCTCGTGAGCGTAGGACTGAATCACTTTTGCAACATCCCAAACCACGCAGGCGTGTACCAACCCCGCCCCCGCTTTGTATGCGGCTTTGCAGCACAGCACTGCCGCCCCGGGCATTTCCCGGCACCCTGCTATTACGCACATGCGACCGAAGGTGCCTTTGTTGGAGCGGGCCGGCCTTTTCGGCAGCAAAGCCGCGATGTCGGGCTGGCACAAAGCTTGCAACCAATGATCTCCCGCTGGTGGGCTCAACGCCTCCGCTGGAAGGGAAATATCTTCGATTATTACCTGCCCGGCGTATTCCGCGCCGGGATATGCCATCAGCCCGATTTTCGCCAGTCCGAAGGTTACTGTTGTATGGGCGTGAACCGCGGTATCCATGACTTTTCCCGTGTCGGCGTCCACGCCAGAGGGGATGTCAACGGATAAAACCGGCACCGTCGCTGTATTTATGGCGTTTATGGCCCGGGCATAATTCGGGCGAAGCGGGCCCGACAGGCCTATGCCCAGAAGGGCGTCCACCACCAAATGGGATTCGGCTACTAGCTCCGGCAAAGCTTCCGGGTCGGCCTCGATGGGAATGCCCATTTGCTGAACCATCCGCAAATTTATTAAAACGTCCCCTTGGGCTTTTGATATATCCCCAATGTACGCCACCCGCACATTGTGCCCCTTTGTATAAAAAAGCCGCGCCGATGCCAGTCCGTCTCCGCCGTTGTTGCCGCTGCCGCAAACCACTGTTACATTCCCGGCGGACCTATCATTCAACAGCCTAAGCCCGTTCTTAACCACTTGTAGCGCGGCATTTTCCATCAGCAAAACAGACGGAATAGCATATTTTTTCATGGCGCGGTTTTCTAATTCGCGCATTTCATGCCCTTTTACAATATACATACTATCTCTCCTACCGCCCACCCTCACCCTATCCGGCAAAAAGCCGAAGGGCTTAGTTTGGAGCTCATGAGGCGTGGGAATGACGAGTGCGACTAGCGAAGTCGTGCGATTAGTGAGACAGGCGAGGGTTAGTGCCATCGCCGGGCTTGCGGAGCAAGACCTGCACAGGCACTTCCCGAGCAGTCTCAATCATCGCATGGCAAGCGTTAGCGCGAGCATTCCCACGCCTCATGAGCTCCAAACTAAACCCTTCGGCTTTTCGTCGGATGGGACACTAGCCCGCGACCTCCACCAGCTGACTGCTGATATAACCCTCCGCGCCGCCGGGGGTGCGAACGCGAAGCCAGTATAAGCCGTTTACATAAACGTCCGGCACAAAGGAATGAAGATACGTCACTAATGTGTCGTCCCATAAGATTTCTATAATCGTATTCCCGGCGATGCCGGGGCCGTCGCGCAGTCTTGCGCCTTGGGCTCCCTGCTCTGTTAAGGAAAGCCTAATATTCGACTCAGCCGGCCACCCGGCGGGGTTTATTGTGCCGGGCGCGTAGACTGCATGGCTTCCGGGGGTGGGCTCTGCTTCAGCTTCCCCGGGAGTATAATAATCGTACAAATCATTTTCGTTATTGCTGCTCTCGTCGGGAGGCAAGTCCAAATCCGGCACGTCTGAATCCTGCATGTCTCTGTCGGCCGTGTTATCAATCAAGACCAAAGCCGGGGCCGCATATTCCTGATGCAGGCCAAAGGCCGATATCCAAAGGGTAGACGCCACAAGACAAATGAACATTAAAACGGAGGCCGGGCGTCTCGCGCGAATCATCATGCCGGCAAATTTTGTATGCTTCAAAATCAAACGATTCCTTTTGACCTTGTCGCACAGGCGAGAGTACAGCTGGGCGTGGTCGGGCTTGTCCTTGGAATGATATCGCAAATAAAGCCATTCCTGAGGGGTTTCCACAAACAGAAAGTTCCAAGCGCGGAAAAAAACATGATAATAGAGCATTAAAACAAGGGGCAGCAAAACGTATTTGAACAACTGCGCCCCAAGGAAAATTATCAGCCACATTAACAGAAGAAGCAAAACGGTGCGTATTATAAAATGCACATGCAACCAATCGGCAAACCACCGGCTGTACAATGCCCCTGCCCAATCAAAGGTTGTTCGTATGATGGTCATTTTAAATTGCTCCTTCAAGGCGGCGCAGATTTTTTGCAATTCTATCATAGTTTGCGGGGCTTAAAAAGTAACTGCCCAAGAGATATCGGGGGTCTGTATTAAAATCGGTAACCGCTGTTTTTAAAATGGAAAGCATCACATAAATCGAAAAATCATCGTCGGCCAGCCCGCGTTTGATAAATTTTTGCGGAATCTCCCTAAGCTGCGAGAGCGTTAAGCTGTCTAATTTTTTATCCAGCCAGTTCCGCTCCGTTTTTGAGATTATATCACAGTAACTAGGCAGTCGCACACGCCAGAAATCCATTTCCGTAAAGAAACGCCCGATTGTAAAGGCCTGAATCCGGGAATCCAAAAACGCTCCAAAAACGCCGCTTACGGCCGTAACGTCCCGGTTATTATTCTCATCCTCGTTGCTTATATGTATGATAAAATCCCCGGCAAAGCATGAATCTGTGGGGCGTAAAAAAGGTTGTACCAAAAAGACTAAATGAATGCCCTTTCTTTTATCGGGCTCACGGGCAAAGGTGCAAAAGCCCAGCTGATGTTTGACCCATTCCGGCAGTCGCTGATATAACGAAATCAGCACCCCGCGTACGAATTCAAACATATCGCCGGTGGAATCGGGTACAAGAACATAGGTTTTTTTCGAGGCTTGTACGGACTCGCAAACGCATTCCGCAATTTTGGAGATTATCCCTTCCTCCACTTGCGGCAAGAGTGAACCGGTGCACAAGTGTGTATCCCGCGGCAAAAACTCCAGCGGCTCAAGCACGCCATCAAGGGAAATATCATAGGAAGTTTCAAACCGGGTTGTCAGCAGCCCCGCCATGTCCTCCAGTAGCAGCCCGGCAATCGCCGGGGGGATTACATAATTGTGAGAAAAAAAAGTAGACCGCCGTCCGGTAAAATCCTCGGGTACATAGGCGGCCTGACCAAGCAGCATTCTTCCGCAGGGATAATGAACGACGGTTTGTACCCTTGGTGCGGGGGAGGAATACGTGCAATAGGGATGAATTTTTTCCTTTATGAAAGCGTCCGTCAAACCCGGAGACCTTGCCACGCTGTCATACCCCTCCGAAGAACGGAACAGCCCTCGCCGTTCGCGTGTGTAAAACTGCCGCTCAATCACGGCCTTCGATGTAACCCAGCCGGAAAAGCAGCCACAAAAACGGCTCATCCACACGAATGGGCGTAAAGGATGCCACTCGTTGCCCGTCGGGCTGCGTTCCCAGCGCGGAAACGGCAAAAAATCCCAAGTCTGAAAAACGCCGCTTCAGAGCGTTTCGAAAATTTGGGTCAACATCGCCGATGAACTCGTCTGTTTCGCCGTCGATATTGTAAAATTCGAGCATATTAAAAAATCCCTTGTGAGTGTAGTTTGCAAAAAAATGACTGTCCTTGTGGATATATTCACCGTCGGCTTGCAGGGCCTCCAGCAAATCCGTTTTGGTCAAAACAACTGCCGTTGGGATATCCGAAACGCCGCCCCCCTGCTTGTAAATGTAATCCTCCACCAGGCCGCTGAGAACATCCGTGGGCTCGTCTGAGAAGCGCAGTTCGTAATCCAAATTATTTTTTAATAAAATTTTGCGCCCTACAGAACGGAACTGCAACGGGTCAACCAAGAAAAGAATCCCCGACGAGTTGCGGATATGAGCGGCGTAGATATCCATGTAAGATGTGTCAACCATACCCTCACCGGCCACGTCAAAGAAAGCGATATTAATTTCCGGTTTGGTGTCGTCTGAAAACGAAAACGTAAAAATAAACGGCTCCTGCTGCTTTTCCTTTTGGGTGGGATTAAGCAGCATTCCGTTTTCGATTAGCGGGTCCTCGTATTCGAATTTGAATTTGCGCCCCATTTCGTTGCTGATGGGCGTACAGAAAATAGGAAAGTTGCGGGGCGTAACGGTTTTTAACGTGTGAATCAAACTGGTGAGATACACCGATTTGCCCGATTGGGTCGCGCCCACCACGGAGATAATCGTGCTGGGTGCAAATCCCGCGCTTTGGGGGATATCGTTGTGGCAAAACGGGCAGATTCGCTTGGTTGTAAGATTACCGTAATCGTCCCGCAGCGACGACAGCACTCCTCTGTGATGGCCCTTGTTGACCTCGTCGAATTCGTCCGGGTCGAGGGCGGCGGGCAGCTCC
>JGI24694J35173_10000172_pt1 | contig 60026 bp, 47 predicted proteins | sample TergutCo191P1_FD_35173 | JGI IMG/M metagenome (IMG submission 35173) | reverse complement strand
TTCCGTTTCAAAAACAGGACATTTTTCATATGGATCATTCATAAACTATTCCTCCAGATTATATTTATTATTCAATATTTTTTATTTTTTGTCAATACCAATATCCATTAGGACAAATTGCGCATAACTATCTTTAAACGAAATTCGTCTAACCAATAAGTATCTGAAAAAAAACGAATGTCGCTTTAATACCAAAAGATGTATATTAAGCGAACAAAAGTGTCGACTAACATACAAAATTAGGATATAAAGAGGTATATAACTATTTTTAGCCATACAATTTCTTTCTTTTTAGGTAAATAAAAACATTGGACTTTTTCGGCAACTTGACGGAGCTGTCTAAGAAGTAATTAATATTCACTGCGAAGTCGGCGAAGCAACACAAAGAACCGGGAAAGATATGGTTTGTCAGCTATAACTCTTCGTACTGTTTCTGCGCCTTTGCGGTAATATGGTTGACAGGAGGGATACAGCTGTAAAACGTTAACCTGTAGGGTATTTTCCTGCGATATTCATTGATATTCTGATACAAAGTTCCTGCCTTGACCTATACATCACTTTAGTCCATAGTGAAACTACACTTTAGCCTATAGTAATATGTCACTATAGACTATAGTTAATAATCACTATAGACTAAAGTAAAATGTCACTACAATCTAAAGTGAATATTCACTATAAGCTAAAGTGAACTATCACTATAGACTATAGTGATAGTATACTACAGGCAGCATGATAAACTAATACTAAAGAGGAAAATGAAGCCTGTGAGCGCTTAAATTGTCTGCGGTTTCGGCGTACAACCGGAAAACAAAAATGGCAATGCGCTTTTATATCGTGAAAAGACGGCGAAAATTCTGTAACTGATTGTACAATTATTAATTAGAGCTGATAATAGAGTTGTTCAATAACTAAAAGGGCTACCAGACAAGTCCAAAGTTGTCACTTTCGGTCTAACCCTGCATAATATGTCTCCACAGATTCTCCCCTGCAAGCCTGCGGTTTAAGGCTTTTGACGGTATTAAAAATAGTCTTCATCCTTTTTAGGACTGCATCAGTTCCGCTTCCCTGAAAGACTTTGAGCGCAAGATTGCCGCCGCAGGATAGAACGCTTGCGTCTTCAGCGTATGAGATTACAGTCTGCGCCAGCTCAAGGGAACGGGCGGAATCTGCCATGCGGTTTCCTGTTGTGTTCGGGGCGGCATCGCTAATAATTACGGAGTAAGGGCCTTTAGAGGAAAGAAGCCTGCGGATTTCATCTGAGGCGACATCTCCCTGTATAAAAAAGAAATTGTCACTGTCAAATAAGCCCTTGTTTCTTGAATCATTATCGAACTCACGGGAAAGCGGCAAAAGATCTGCAGCGGCAAGGAAGCCGTTTTTCAGCCAGGGATTGTTCCCTCCTGAAAACTTGCGCAGTACATAAAGACTCCAGCTTCCGGGAGAGGCGCCGATATCCAGCACCCTAATGGACGGCGCCGCTTTTTTCTGTGCGTTACTGCGGCGGGTTTTAAATAAACTGAACTTTTCATCAATTTCCGTCAGCTTGTAAACGGAACGGGCAGGGTATCCTTCTTTGCGGGCTTTCAGCTGCCAGTAGTCAGGTTTCTTGTAATCCGCCATTTATTCGATTATAATGCCTTATGGATCAAGAGTATACACAGCGGCTTAATAAAATTGAGACGGAGCTTGAGCGCTGGCTGCCGCGGGAACTGTCCGGTGAATCATTGGCGGAATGGGCTGAAAAGGTATTCGCCGATGACGGTAAAAATGTGAATATTGACTCTGTCCTGTTTCTGCTTGAGCCGCTGCGGGAGCTTCTGTACCGCGGCGGGAAACGCTGGCGGCCGCTTTTAATGACAATTGTCTGCGAAGCGCTGGGCGGCGGAGATACTGCTGTCCCGCTCTCTCCGGTTATAGAGTTTTCGCACAACGCAAGCCTGATTCATGACGATATCGAAGATGAATCCGATGAAAGAAGGGGAAAACCTGCTGTTCATAAAATCTACGGCGTTGATACTGCGGTAAATTCGGGATCATTCTTTTACTTTCTGGCATCGCGCTGTATTGAAGCATGCGAAAACAGCGCCGGTAAATTAAAAGACAAAGGACAAATATACAGACTTTGGGCTGAATGTATAAGAAAACTTCATCTGGGGCAGGCGATGGACATAAACTGGCACAGAAATATTTCTGTTATTCCGCGGATAGATGATTATTTTACAATGTGCAAATTAAAAACCGGAAGCCTTGCCCATCTTGCATCTGAGCTTGGCGCGTACGCGGCAGGTGTTCCGCAGGAAACAATGAATAAACTGGGCAATGCGGCGGATATGCTGGGCATCGGTTTTCAGATATTGGATGATGTCAAAAATCTCACAACGGGAAATCCCGGGAAAAAACACGGTGATGACATTGTTGAAGGGAAAAAAAGTCTTCCTGTCCTTTTGTATATGCAGAAATATCCTGAAAAAACAGACAGGGTTTTTTACTGTTTCCATGTTGCAAAACGCGAAGGAAGAAACGCCCCGGAAGCTGAAGAATTAATCGAATCTCTGGGTAAGTCCGGCGTTATTAAGGAAGCGGAAGAAAAAGGATTGTCTTTATTTAAAGAAGCGCAGTCGGTTTTTGGTTCCTTAGAATATAAAAATCATACGTTACTGGACGGATTTTTTAAATTAATTGGAGCCTGTTAATAATGCGGACACATTATTGACCCGGAACGAAGTTCCGCGGTTAACTTAAAATTGGTTGGGAAGCAGATTGAAAACTATGATAATCAGTGAAATATGGTCTATTCTTAAAACAAGCCACGGGAATGCTGTTTTACTGAAACCAAAAGATATTGAAAAAGTAGTGCCTGTCTTTATCGGCACTCTGGAAATGCAGTCTATTTTGATTGGCAAGGAAGGAATGAGCCTGTCCAGGCCGCATACGCATGATTTATTTATAAATATGCTCAATCACGTGAACTTATCGGTCAAGAAGATTGAAATCCATGAATTAAAAGACGATGTTTTCCACGCGCGGCTGATTATAACCGGCGGGGAATATACAAAAGAGAATCCCCTTGTTCTTGACAGCCGCCCTTCGGACGGATTAGCCATTGCCGCCAGGGAAAAATGCCCTGTCTATCTGGCTTCTAAAATAATTGAAGAAACAGGTGTTCCGGTGTCATTTTTTATGAGTGATTTGGAAGAATCTTCCGATAATCAATACAGATCACTTAAGGAGCAGCTGGAACAGGCAATTGCCGAAGAAGAATACGAACAAGCGGCGGAAATCAGGGATTTATTAAATTTACTTGGAACAACAACCGAGCTGTAATGCAGAGTTCTTTTAGTAACACCTGGTTAAAAACAGGCATTTAAAAAAACGTTGACAGGCTGATAGTTCGTAATTTTTTAAAAATGTTCACAAAAAAACGCTGGTAATATTGCATGAAAAATAATTTTTGTATAGAGTGATGTCATGTTATCATTACGTGAGAATGCTCTGACAATTAACAGTAAACATATTGTTTTAGGCTCATCTTTGCCGGGAAAACAGTCCGGAAGGAATATTTTCAGGCTGGCTGTTGTGTTGTATTTGGCTTTTCTGATTAATCCGGGTCAATATATAAAGATTCAGGAACTGCCTGCTGCGGAATACGGTATCGGCGGGGGATATTTTTCGGAAGAAATCCTGTCCGAATCTGAATCTGAAGTGATGCTGATGCCTGCAAGTTTTGAGTCTGTTTTATTGGAACCGGATTCATTAACAAGACCGCGTTTCCTGCTCTACGATTCCTATATGGTTCAAAACGGTGATAATATAAGCACCTTGGCAATTACTTTCGGTTTAAATCAAGATACTATAGTCTCCGTAAACAAGATAACAAATTCACGTCTTCTCCAGGCTGGAAGAACGATTCGTATTCCAAATCAGGACGGAATTTTCCACACTGTCAGAAACGGGGATACATTGAACTCTCTGGCGGAACAATACAGCGCGGATAAAGAAGCGATAAAAATTATCAATGAGCTTTTTTCAGATAAAATAACCGCCGGAACAGACCTTTTTATACCCGCCGCACGCCTTGACTGGAGTACTCTGCAGGAGATTAACGGCGATTTATTTATCTGGCCCGTTAACGGAGCGATAACTTCGCTCTACGGATACAGAAGAGACCCGTTCAACAGAAACCTTACCCAGTTTCATAACGGTATTGATATCAGGGGCAATACAGGCACACCAATAAGAGCGGCGATGGCAGGCCGTGTAAGCGCAGTGGGATTCGATAATGTTTTCGGGAATTACATTGTTATAAATCACCATTCTGGTTACCGCACGCTCTACGGGCACTTAAGCGTAATCAGAACAAGAACCGGGGCTAATGTTACTCAAGGAGAGCGTATAGGAGATGTCGGCAGCACAGGACTGAGTACCGGACCTCACTTGCACTTTACAGTTTATAAAAACGGAGCGACAATTAACCCGCGCCCGTTAATGAGATAATCACTGTTTCCCGCCGCCGACTTTATCTTTGTCTGCGGAGCCTTCACTCTGCGATTCAGGCTGCGAAAACATTCCGGATACCGGTGCTGTGTTTTCAGGATTATTGGGTAAATTAACAGGTGTTTCATCTGCTTCATTAATTTCTATTTCTTCAACTTCATATTCAATTGTTTCGTTAATTTCATCGTCAGCCTCTTCCATTTCCTCCAGTTCTTCAACTTCTGCTGCCTCTTCTTCTTTAAATTCATCAGCTTCTTCAAGCTCATAAATCTCTTCGGCTTCTGTAACATATTCGGTGTTTTTGGTATTGTCTGCTTCTTTCGCCTGCGGTTCTTCAATTGTCTGTGCATTAGCAGCTGTTAAACCGCGGCTGCTGCCTGATTTAATGACGGCTAACAATTCATCCCATGATTTATCAATGATTCTGTTTAATTCTGTTTCCTGACAAGGGGTTAATTTTAAATTCCGTTTAAGTTCCGAACGAATCTCATCGCGGCGCTGTTCAAGTTCAAGTGTCCATTTGGCTCTTTCATTGCTTTTTATATTAATAAACAATTGCTCAAAAAGATTCTCTCTCAGATGTTTAATTCGATCATTTACCAATACAAAAGGATCAGGTTTTAGATTTAATATGAAGAACACTAAAAGGAAAAGAGTCAGAATCATTGAAAGCCAGAAAAGCCATATCATCGGCTGCTGAATGTTAAATTGGGTATCACTAACCAGAAAGAAATAACCGGCACAAGCCATGATGGAAATAACAAGTGCCAATATCGCTTTTATATAATTTCTCAATTTGCTTTCCTGTCTATTTTAATACCCGTAACTAACACGGTATAAAAATAATTTTAAAGCTGCTTTCCCAAAAGCGCAAACCTTTGGTTTGAATGTTTTATGAAAGCCTCGACTAATAATCCGGCAATTAAAGCCAGGATACCCATATTATTAGGGACTTGGAGGCGGAGCAGGAACCTGATTCGGCGCGTTGACAGGAGCGATTCCAAGAGAACGCATCTGCTCTTCTTCCTCTTTTTGGGCGCTGTATTCATACCGTAACTGATTCGCTTTTACATATGTATTCTTTAATGCTGATAAATCCGGCTTTATTCCTTTAATTTTATCCCGGTCCTCGGCTGACGCAGTTGCCTTGAAAAAATCATCAATCGCGCTCAGAGTTTTATGAAAATTTTGAACTTCCCTGATATTTCTTTCAAGATAGCTGATAATTTGATCTTCTGACATGGCAGAAAGTTTATTATACGCAGGTCCCCGGCAGAAACTGGTTAATATCTTGATTTTTTTATCAAGATCGCTTAAAAATTGCCGGAAATACAGCTTTTCCTTGACAGGCACTCCCTTGGTATCATCCATTCTTTCGATATTAAAAACAACTTCTTCCGGTTCTGCATTTGTTATTTGCCTGATCAATTCCTTTATTGCTTCAAAAAAACCTTTCTTCCGGCTTTCCAGAACAGCATTATTGTCTGTAATCTTGGTAATAATTTCACCTAATGTGTTTGACGCGCCGCCGATAACAACAATACCGTCAAGAAGGATTTTCTTAAAATCAACAGCCTGTTTTGCAGTTTTAGGTTTATCTTCTTTGACTTTCAGGGTATTTAAAATCGATTCTCTTAAATCACCGCCTTCACCGGCATAGTCCTCTTTGATAATCTCTTCTATCAGTTCCTTATAGAACGGCTTACCCTGCATTGCGGAAGACATTTTCTTTTTAATATTATCCAACGTAGCTTCACCTGCGGACATGGATTGGGTAACACTTTGCCGGACGCTTAGTTTATAACATTCCCTGTAGTAAATATTTAACTCTTTCAATGCAGCCATGGATGCTGCTGTTGTTTTTGATAACTTAGAAAGACTTTCTCCGATGATACTGAGTGTAAGCGCATCGACACCGGCCTTTGATTGATTGGTTAAATCGGCGACTGCCTTTGTCATGATAGACTGGGAATCCGGTGAAAAACTTGTCCAATCTATATAACGTATAAGCCCCACAATTCGTTTAATACGGTCAAGATTAAGAAAGTCCACGCCTAATTGATAGAAATTAACCAAAAAGTCGAGTTGATTGTCATAATTGGAGAGCCGGATTGTCAGTTGTTCAATTCTCTTTGCCTCATTAAAGCTGCCAGTTTCAGGAACTTCAAGCTCGCTGATTTTTGATTCATGTTTATAAGGATCTTCATCAATAAGCTTTTTCTTTAGATATATATTGTAAATTGAAGCATATGATACCTGGAATATTCTAAGGTTTTCCTTTAGCTTACCCAATTCTGATTTTTCCAGCCAGTCTTTCCTGGCGCCAAGAGCTTGATCAATTGTGCTGATGTATTCAGAGATATCCATTTTCTTTAAGTATGATATATTTCAAAAAAAATTGCAAATTGAAACTTGATTCATACGTTTGCGCAAGATATTATTTAAATAACAGCAAAAAAAGACCAGATTTTCATTTTTCGGTCATGCAAACTGACATATTTAACCCATAATATGCATGAAAAAAATAAAATTAGTACTTACAACAACTTTTCTTCCGGTTCTTCAGCTTGTCTGCCTGGTTATCGGCAGTTTACTTACAGGCAGCTGCGATGAATTAAACCCTTCCGGATATATTCTGGAATTACCGAATACGCCTGATACATGGGTATCTTTACTCGGCGAACCTTATTGGCGCATTGAATGGATTACTCCTGATAACATTAAGCAAGTGTTAAACATCCAGCCGCACGAAAAAGCAAAAATAGATATACCGGTAACATGGGCAAATCCTGTTACAGCATGGCCGTATTGGCCCAGTCATGACCTAATCCCGGGTTTTTTTAAACCAGCAGGTGCAATTTTCCCATTTGATGCAAAAGACGGCTTCTTATACTTAAGCTGGAAAACAGGACCGGATACAATTTTGTATTGGGAACTCCTCAATGCCAATGAAGATAAAAATTCAAGAGTACCCGCTAACTTTGACTGGCTGAGATTTCGTGAACTATTTAATACAGATATGCTAAAGGAAGCAGTCCGTGAAGATCCATGGCTTGTTAACTGGCGCTCTGTCGCTGAAAAAACTGTTTCAGGTAATTTTGATACACGCCGCCTTGTTTCTGAAGCAGCTGTACAATTAATTGTTCCGGTTTCTTCCGGCCCCTGGTACGGATCATCCCCATTTACTAAACCTCTTTTTTTTGAAGAAGGAGAACCGTCAATTTTCCCGATTCGCCCCGGAATTAATGTCTGGATTTCAAGCAGCGGTATTCTGCGGGTCAACGGAGAAACCTGGGTGTTTACAGGTTCACAGAAATGAATTAACACATTTTTTAACCAGGGTGTGTTCACACAACGTAAGAGTATAAAGATAGAGGCTAAAAGAACAGAAACCGAGAAAATAATATCAAATTTATCATAATGGTTGAAAACAGCTCTGAAAGATTATTTTCTACGGAAGAAACGCTATATCTCACTATGTTTTTTATATAATTCTTCATCGCACTCCCGCTTGTTCACTGTGTTTGTTTTAAGAGGGACAACAGCATGGAAACGTAAATCCCATGCAGTTAACCGTGTCTTGAAATCCGCATAAGCTCTGTCCATAAGAAGCGGAAAAGCCATTTCCTGTTTATCGGCTGTCTCAAGCAAAAGCCGCCCACAAGGCGCGTCATGTTCTTCTCCGCCCGACAAAACAAAGTAATTAAGGTGCGTACCGTTTGCTGTCAGCGCGTGAATCTTGGTATTCCACCCTCAGCGCAATTTTCCTGTAGATTGTTTACCGTTTTTTTGAACACCCGAAGGCACCCGGATATACTTTCACCGATGTTGAATCAAGCGCGTATTCAGTCGCATATTGCAACCCTTCTTCAAGCATATTGCGGTTATCGATTTTCACATTCCCTATTTGCTTGGGCAGAATTCTCTCTATCTTCTGGTATTGATTTTTATTTATTTCCATACCTTCATTATTTATTATTTTGTTTTATTTAGTGTGAACACACCTCAACTGGAATAAGGAGCCGCCCTAAGCAGAACCTTCCGTCCTAGACGGCGTCGCCATAGAAATGAAAACCGCTGGAGTGTAAAATTTCTGACACCCTTTTTTACTGGAATTTCAACCAAGGCTTAATAAGCAGGTACTCCAATGTCTGATGCGAGATCGCGTCAAACCCCGACATAAGATTGGCTTTAGACTGGAACGGTCGGTACCAGCCTGAAGTGATTGTTTTCCGCTAAATACAGATCACTCTTCTGCCGCAGCAAGCGTAACAATGGCGCTGGCGATATTTACATATCTGGAAAGAACTTTTCTGTTAAAGGCTTCCCTGATTAGTTCGGCATCATGTTCACTGACGCCCGCAAGCGCCTCAAAGGGAGCCTTCTTAAGCTCATTAAGTGACATTTTTTCGTATTTTTTATCCAGAAATTTGTTTACATTCATAAACAGTAAAGGGGCCTATTCTTCACCCTCTGCCAGTACGCAAATTGCTTTGGCCCATTTTACATATTTGAGCTTCGCAAGGTCAGAAATGGTTTTTACATTAAACGCTTCTTTAAGCAATTTCGCGTCTCCTTCGCTGACACCCTGAAGCGCGTCAACCGGAGCGCTAACAAGCTGTTTCAGAGTCATGGACTCAAATTTCTTGTCTACAAATTTGTTAATGTTCATAATACAATCTCCTGTTTTAATAAATAGCTGTTTTTCCATTATAACATTATTTCTGTTAAAAGTCGAGTTCTATTTTATTAAATATACACGTATATTGGTGCAGAACTTTCTTTAAGCATACATTTCTGCTATCATAATCCATGGATTTAGAACAGGAAGAAGCCCTTTACGAATTCCTTGAAAACTCAAATGAGCCTTTTACTCTGGATGATATTACTGTCTATATACAGGCCTCGGGGCAGAAACCAAACAAGAAACTGGCTTCGGAAATCAACGCATACCTTGACACAAGGAAAATCGCCTTTAAACAGGATAACTATCACTGGGTTTCCCGAAAATTATGCTTTGAGCCGGCAGTGTTTATAATCGCTCCTTCTCGGCTTGAACTGCTGAACGGTATTCTGATTCCAGGGCACCGCTGCGTTCCTTTCGCGAATCCGTTAACATTACCGCATCGTTATAAATTTTTTTGGAAAGGAAAACCTGTTCCTGTAACCACCACAGAGGCACCGCCTGAAGACCTTTATCCGTATTACTGCATTTACGGCGAGGAGTTTGCTCCGCAATATATCGCAAGAGATAATCCCCAGAATGAAGAATCATTCAACGCCGATCCGTATGAAGATCCTCCTGAGGTTTCGATTCACACTCTCGATATGCGCGTAATATACAGAGAAAGCTCCTTTGTGCCCGGAGATCGTTTTATTGTGCGCGTGCTTAACTGGAAGGAATGTCATTATGAAATTGAAAAAGCGCCGGTAGATAAATGGCCGCGTGCCGAAACAGAAAAATGGATTGAAGCTGCCGAAAACGGTTTTGAAGACAGTTTTGCGTTTCTAGGGCCCGGTGCCAGCACGGAGGAACAGATTGCCTTCGCGTACTGGTTCGGCGGCAAACGAATGAGAGCTGTCCCTGCGTTTTCCCTTGAGGAATTTCTGTTTGAAAAAACAAACCGCATTGACATTGTATCATACGGCCTTGAGACGCGTTTTTGGTACGCGGGTAAGGATATTCCCGACAATAAACTCCTGCAAAATTATTCTGTTCCGCCTGACCGTACGTTTATTGAAGATATACTGTATAAAAAAAATATTCCGATTTCCGAATTTGTAATTCTTTCATATATAAGGGATGCGTTTTTCCGTAACGAAAAAGACATCGTTAATTTGATTAATCGCATTGTTCCGCCTGTTGTCTGTCTTGATGATTCCGAATGGGATATTCTCGCGGATTATATTTCCGACAGCATGGACGATTTCTCAAAGAGTTATTCGCTTTTTGTTGATCAGAGTATCGGGCCGGTACGTCAGCGTGTCGCCGAGCTGCACACTGCGGTTATAGAGCTTTCTACCAGGCTGCAAAAAGGAGAAATTGAAAACGTATGGCTGCCCCGCCATACGTTTATTATACTATCGCAGATTCAGGGGCATGCAGCTGTTCTTCTTGAGGATCTAGCTTTTGATGAATCTCCTTCGCCGTCCGATATAACCGCTATGGATAATTCATTGGACAGCATGATCGATACCTACACCGATATTAAAGAGCTTATTAATACGGCAATGGATAATTTCAGAAGGAGCAATCTTACATTAATTCACGGAGGAAAATCATCCGCGGAGTTTAAGGAACAAATTTGGCGGATGATTCAGATAAGCATCACAGGGCTTGATGTCTGGAGGCGGGCGATTATCTCGCATGAATGCACCATGGAAGAGCTTCATCAGCTTATAAAAACCGGAATGAACTGGAAAGGAGATCTTCGTTTTCGCTTTTACTGTGAAACTCCGGAAGGCGGAAAGGAATATCTGCATGATAAGATTAGGTTAGGTGACATTGATTTCCGCGGCAAAAAGGAGCTTGTTTACGAATACGGATCAAAATGGAATGTTAAAGTCATTATTATGTCATCGTATCAGCCTGCGAAAAATGAAACCACCCGTTTTATCACAGGAGACGGCGCAGCTCCTCCCGAACATGTGGACGGCCCCCGCCATTTCAGAAGGCTTTTAAGCTCTCTTGAACTGGGCAGAAATACCGAAAAGCAATCAGCCCAGCGCGAACTGGGATCGGACTTTGTGCCTGATGTTTTCGATCTTGATAAGATGAACCAGAACCTGCGCGTGTTGTTTCCGGATATATAAAATGAAATATAAATGCGTGATTTTCGATTGCGACGGGACTCTCCTTGATACACTGGGCGATATCGTCGGCGCGATGAACAAAGCGCTTGTTCTGCAGGGTTATCCTGCGATCCCTCAAATACAATACCGCGATATGGTCGGCTGGGGAATTTTCAGGCTTGCGGAACTTGCACTGCCGCAGGAGGCGCGCACTGACAGTAATATTAAAACATTGGCGGACTGTGCTGCGCAATTTATGGAGGAAGAAAATAAAAGCCTGACAAAACCTTATCCCGGTATTGCCGAAATACTTTCTAAATTATCAGATATAAAATTACCACACACAAAAAAATTATCTCTTGCGGTTCTGAGCAATAAACCGGATAACGTGCTGCGTCAGGTAGTGAAAAATTTTTTCCCGTATATTTACTTTGACGCTGTTTACGGCATGCGTCCCGGTATGCAGCCGAAGCCTGAACCGGAGATGACATGGGAACTTTTAGCTGAAATTGACTGTCTTCCTCAGGATACAATTTTCGCAGGAGACTCCGAGATTGACATTGAAACAGCGCGGAACGCCGGCTGTTTTCCGTTAGGTGTAAGCTGGGGTTTTCGTTCGCGTGAAAAACTGGAAGCTGCGGGAGCGGCCCGTATAATTGATAAACCAGGTGAATTACTGGAGTTTTTCGGAGCTGTTACATGATACTCTGCGATCCTTCCGTAACCGCAAATTTCCGTGATTACGGTATTATGCTTCCCATATCAAGAGACCGCGGAAAACAGGTGTTAGACTTTTTAATTAAAAATACGCCTGATAAATTCAAGGTATTTGATTTTTTATCAGCTCAATCATATTTGGAATTAAACTCTGAAAAAGTGCTTGGCAAATTGCCCGGTAAATTGCTGAAACCTCCGCTAAATTCGATTGTACGCCTGGATCAGGATAAATATTTATTAAACAGGGAAGACCTTGAGCGTATTCACAGTAAAACGTTCATAGAACAGCTTTATACGGAAGGGCTTAGCGCCGCTATTCTTGACGCGTTTGAACTAATCGACGAGCAGGGAAGACCCAACCGTTATGAACCGGAACGCGCGGTAAGACCGTTATCTGATCTTTTTCAGGTTTTGCTCACCCAGGCGGGCGGGACTTATCTTGCATGCCTTCTTGCGTTGACGGATAACGTTTTACGGGACACGCCAAAAAAGAGCGGATTTTGCTATTACCTTGGCGGAGGTATGCACCATGCCAGGTATGACGCGCCTTCAGGTTTTTGCCTGATAAACGATGTGGCGGCAGCGGCGGTAAAGATCGCTTCGGAAAAACCGGCGCGTTTAATCTGGATTATCGATATGGACGCGCACAAGGGAGACGGAACCGCTGAACTGATTTATTTTGCCCGTAAACGTAGTGAATTAAAGACACCTGCAGAAGAATTTGCACAGTCTATATCAGATAACGATAAACCGTGCATTTTAACCTTGTCGATTCACATGGCAAAAGGCTGGCCTCTTGATAATGAAAACCTTGCTTCCGCTGAAGAAGGACGCGCGCCTTTACTTCCCTCCGATGTGGATATTGGCATCGACTCAGGTGAGGAAGATGAATATTCTTCCAGGCTTATGGATGGTATCCATGAGCTGGAAAAAATTAGCGGGAGAACTCCTGACTTTGTTCTTGTTGTGGACGGCGCTGACCCATATGAACATGACGGACTTTCTTCCAGCAGCCTGCTGCGTCTAACGCTTGAACAATGCGTTGAGCGGGACATGCTTGTTTATCGCTATTTACAGGACAAAAACATTCCCTCCGCGTGGATTCAAGCCGGAGGTTACGGCGGCAGGGCATGGGAACCCGCGGCGCACTTTTTAATGAATATTTAGAGTTTGTCAATAACGTGGACACATTATTAACAAACTACCTTAAAAACAGCATTTTCGCAGCCTGCGAACCGAAGGCGAGAAAATACAAGGCCTGTCCATAAAGTAACCGACTTTATGGACAGACACTATTTAATTTAAGCTTTTATGGGTTTCGTTTAAACCTGATTTGACAGACTCCGTCGCCCTTGGCGATTGTTTTTTCCAGTCCCAGTTTGCAGCCGAAAACATCGGCAATACCTCTGTCTCCTTCCATTGCCCAATCGCAGAGTTTGTCTAATTCCTCGTCAGAACAACCCTGTTTTTGCCATGCGCTAACAAGAGGGCAGTAATTAAAATCTACGTCAAATGAATCATCGTCCAGTTTTAAATATTTCATTTCAAATACCGCTTTTCCAGTTGATGTAAAAAGGTTTTTCTTTAAAAGGCGGCAGCTTCCTCCATCGGTTTTTTCAGCGCTGTCTGTTATTTTAGGCGTATGTACCGCTATATCTTTCCCGGTAAGGGCTTTCGTACCATGGTAAATTCCGCAGCGGCGTATTGCATTAGGAGCGATGTTTTCCGGCTTGATTCCGTTTTTTAGAGCTTCATCGTAAAGAAAGAAAAGCCACAATGCCCGGTGTTCAAAAAAATTACGGACAATTTTAAGAAAGAATCCGTTTTTCCGCGGTGTGTTTTTGATTGTCATAGTTTACTCCTTAAAGGGCCATTGTAACAGAATATCTTATTATAGTCATCTGTACATAAACATTCCCTGTTTTTTTGTTATTTTCTCCAATATTCCGTTATAAATTTCTTTGGAAATATTATATGAAATTATATATTCCATTAAATCATTTGCGTCCGTAACTTTAAGCGGATCAATATAAAATATTTTTTCTATTTATTAAAAATGTAATTTTAACATTTCTTCACCGTTTTCCATTGTGAATGAATAGTCTTTTGAATACTGAAATATATATTTGCCTGTTCCATGTATATCCTGTAACTTATTTAATGTATTTTCACCTAATGTTGTTGAATAGAAAATACCATCCGGTTTTAACACGCGTTTAATTTCCGGCTATGTCAGGGACATGATACACGCTGCATTTATCATGCAGATTAATTCTTGCGGATAAGGTATCTTTTTTTTACATACATTTCGTTTACTGTTTTATTTATCATTCATTAATAATCCATTGACATGTTTTTATGTTTCAGTTTATCATTTACTGTGACTTTCAGACAGTATAAAATCCCTGTTTAACAGAAAATTTGTTAATAAGACCGCTTCAGATGCTTATCTTTAATACAGAAACATTCGCAGGTATAGCTTTTCCCGATGCTTTGACTGCGTCAATGACAGCATTTGCAATTCCCGAACAGCAGGGTACTTCCATTCTTGCCGCTGTAACGGATTTGATATTATTGTCCGCAATTATAGCGGATAATTTTTCGGTATAATCAATGTTATCCAGTTTGGGGCATCCGATGAGTGTTATTCTGTCTTTCATATATTGCTGATGGAAATCCCCGTACGCGTACGCGCAGCAGTCCGCAGCAATGAGTAAATCCGCGTCATCAAAACAGGGCGCGTTTACCGGCGACAGTCTGATCTGTACAGGCCACTGATGCAATTCTGAAGGTGTATTCGACGCCGGTGTTTTCCTGACAGAAGGATTATGTTTTACCGCGCGTGACATTAAACCGCAACAACCGTTATTTGCAGAGGTATTTCCGGCGCAGGCAGGATGCGGCTCCTTTCCCATTCCTTTCTTATGCGCGGAGTTTTTATCTGCCGCATCTTTGTTAAACGCCGCTGCTTCTCTTTCTTCAAAACCTATGGCTCCGGAAGGGCAGACAGGAAGACATCTGCCCAATCCGTCGCAGTAATCATCTCGTACAAGAAACGCCTTTCCGTCAATCACGGCGATGGCGCCCTCATGGCACGCGTCTACGCACAAACCGCATCCTGTGCATTTTTCCTCATCTATCCTGATTATTTTTCTTGTCATGAAACCAATATAGCATATTACACATAACAAGGCAAATGGTTATGTGCAAATTTATAGTAATAATGCGGCATATGCGGGAAATCCCCTAAAAAAAAGGACTATTCATTTTCCATTAATATCCTTATTGCTTCAACTGCTGTTTTGATTCCCGGCTCTGTGTCATGGCTGCGCGGATTATCAAGGCCTGCTTTTTCGCGTTCCTGATTCCACACAACATTCAATACGCATCCCGCGCGGGCGCGGAGAATCTGGCTTACGATGAAAAGCGATGCGCTCTCCATTTCCGACGCGAGGCATCCCGCTTTTATCCATGCTTCCCATTTATCCTTTAATTCAAAACCTGCGGGCATTCTTTGAGGATCATGCTGACCGTAGAAAGAATCTTTGCATTGAACAATACCCGCATGCCACTTCAGACTGAGTTTCTTCGCGGCCTGCACAAGCGCGTTCGTTATATCAAGATTGGCGGCAGCGGGGAACTCGATTGGAACATACTCGCGCGTGGTTCCCTCCTGACGGATTGCGCTGGTCGCGATGACTATATCTCCGCCTGTTACAGAAAGATCCATTCCGCCACAGGTGCCGACCCTGATAAAATTTTGCACTCCGGTTTTACAAAGTTCCTCAACTGCTATAGCTGTCGAAGGCCCGCCCATTCCCGTAGATATTACCATGACGGTTTTTCCTTTTAGTTCGCCCAACCATGCCGTATATTCGCGGTTTTGGCAATGGAAACGGGGGTTCTCAAGAAAAGACGCTATTTTTTCTGTACGGCCAGGATCGCCGGGAAGAATCGCGTACTTTGCACCGTGTGAATCGTCAAAACCAATATGATATTGCTTTTCCATAAGACTATTTTATCTTATCACTTCATTATTAACAAATTTTTTTATGCTGACAGTGATGACGCTTTACCTGTGCCCCTTGTCATAGGGTATCCCCTCCGCTCTGGGTGCCTGGGAGAATTTCGAACTGAAGGCAAGAACAATAAGAGTCGCGATATAGGGAATCATTTTGTAAACATACGCAGGTATGGGAACCGCTCTCATAAAATCAATTCCTGAGTATGAGGACGAAATTGCTTTCATGAACCCGAAGAAGAAAGCCGCGGCAAGAATACGGCCTGGTTTCCATTGGCCGAAGATTAATACCGCAAGCGCGAGAAAACCGTAGCCTGACACTTCGGGGTTAAACTCTATTGACGTAGGGATAACAAAAACAAGCCCGCCAAGCCCTGCAAGAGCGCCTGAAATCATAACCCCTGCATAGCGCATAGCGTATACATTGATTCCGGCAGAATCGGCAGCCTGGGGATGTTCGCCACAGGAACGAAGACGAAGACCAAACCTGGTTTTATAAAGAAAGAACGCCGACAGCGCGAGGATTAGAAAGCCAAGGAAGGTTGTGATATACGTATTTGTAAAAAACATGGGGCCTATAACCGGAATGTCACCGAATACAGGGACCTTTTCAATTCTGAACTGGTTCACAAACGGAATCTGCTGGACAGTACGGATTGTTCTTGCGATGTAGATCGCGATTGCGGGAGCCAGCATATTGATCGCAGTACCGCTAATAATCTGATTGGCTTTCATGTTTATTGAAGCATAAGCATGAAGGAGCGAAACCGCGACTCCCGTAAGGGCTGAAACAAAAACCGCCATCAGCAATACCGGCTGCCCCGGAATGATGCTTTGAACAACATTAATAAACAGAATACCGGCAAAAGCGCCCATAATCATGATACCTTCAAGCGCTATATTTATTACGCCTGAACGCTCGGAAAACATGCCTCCGAGAGCGACTATTAAAAGAGGAATCGAGAAAAACATTGTCTGCTGTACAAGGAAATAGATTAAGTTCGAGGCGCTCATAATTCGCCTCTCTTTCTCTTGCCAAGAGAATTAAGGAAACCTTTTACAAGCAAGGCGAACGCGCTGAAATAAATAATTACAGCGATAATAATTTCAATAATCTGCGGAGGGAAATCGTATAACTGCATATTAAAACCGCCGACATTCAAATACGCGATTAAAAGACCTGAGAAAATAATTCCAATCGGATTGTTTAATCCCAAAAGAGCCACAGGGATACCGTTAAAACCTTCCTGCGCGAGTATGTCAACAACAGTAATACCCTTGCCCGATCCTGCAAGAAACAAGAGAGCGCCGCCTAGTCCCGAAAGGGCGCCGGCGATTATCATTGAAAGAATAATGCTTCGTTTTTCATTGATACCCGCATAGCGCGCTGCGTCGCGGTTAAAACCGCAGGCTTTCAGTTCGTATCCAAAGGAAGTTTTTTCAAGAATAAAGAATATAATCACAGCAAATGCGATAGCTATGAAAATACCGGAGTTGGCGCTTGATACAATAAAGCCGTCTCGGAACACCTTATCCATTCCCATCTTGGGAATATTCGCCGAAGCGCTAACCCGCAGACTCTGATTGCGAAGCGAATCATAAATTGTCCGCGTAATAAGAAAGTTAACAAGATACATGCCAATATAATTGGTCATTATACATGAGATAACTTCATTCACATTAAAAAGGGCTTTGAATAATCCTGGAATCGCGCCCCAGATCGCGCCTGCGATAACCGCAGCCAGCAGGGCGGTAATCCAGTGAAGGTGTCCAGGAAGAAAACCGCATCTTACGCCAACAAGAACTGCCGTATATGCGCCGACAATAAACTGCCCCGCGGCGCCGATATTGAATAATCCGGTTCTCGCGGAAAAACCGACCGAAAGCCCCGTCATAATAATGGGGGTGGCGAAGTATAAAACCTGACCAAGATTATTAAGATCAGAAAAACCGCCGGTGAGAATCGCCTCAAACCCATATAATGCCTGATTAGCGTTAGTTACAAACAGAATTATAAGCCCTGCAAGAAGGCCGACTATAATTGCCGTAACCGAAGACAGCGCATCAATTACCGGGTCTGTCAGAAGCGGTCTCCGGTTTAGCAGTAACTTCATGCAGTTTCCCGTTTCTCGGATGCAGTGCGCCGTACAGAACCTGACATATAAAGCCCTAAATCCTGATAGGTGACCTCTTTCGGCCGCACATCGGCGACAATCTCCCCTTCAAAAACGACAAGGATTCTGTCGCTTACATCCATTACTTCGTCAAGTTCAAGCGAAACCAAAAGCACTCCCCTGCCCTTGTCACGCTCAGCAATAAGCTGTTTATGAATATATTCACAAGCGCCGACATCAAGCCCTCTTGTAGGCTGAACCGCGACAAGAAGGCTGGAATCGCGCGTAATCTCACGTGCTATAATTGCCTTCTGCTGGTTGCCGCCTGACATGCTGCGGGCAATGGTTTGAGATCCCTTTCCACAGCGAATATCAAAAGTACCGATCAAGTTATCCGCGAATTTATTAATTTCGTTGAATTTCAGGAAGCCTTTCCTTTGAAACCGCGGCGTAAAGTAATTCTGAAGCACAAGGTTAAAAGCAAGAGTATAATCCAGCACAAGCCCGTGTTTATGCCTGTCTTCGGGGATATGCGCAAAACCCCTTGATCTGATATCGTTATATGTAATTTCTTTTCCGCCAAGAAAAACCCTGCCGGAAGATGTTTCAAGCATTCCGGCAAGAGCCAGGACAATCTCCTGCTGGCCGTTTCCGTCAATCCCGGCGATACAGACAATTTCACCGGAACGCACTTCAAAGCTTGCGTTATTTACAAGCGCCTTACCGCCTGTATCTTTGGACGCGGCTTTTCTGCCAACGGTAAGGTTTTCCACTTTAAGGATTATATCTCCGGCCTGCTTTTCCTTCTTGTCTACAGAAAGATTAACCTTTCTGCCTACCATCATTTCAGATAGATCTTCTTTTGAAACAGATGCTACATCAACTGTTCCTATACATTTTCCTTTTCTAAGGACGGTGCAGCGATCCGCGATTTTTTTAATCTCGTCAAGTTTATGGGTAATAAATAAAATCGATTTGCCTTCGGCGACAAGGTTTTTCATTATGTGCATTAATTCGTCAATTTCCTGGGGTGTAAGGACTGCTGTAGGTTCGTCAAAGATCAGGATTTCATTCTCTCTGTAGAGCATTTTCAATATTTCAACCCGCTGCTGCATTCCGACAGTAATATCAGAAATAAGGGCATCGGGATTAATGTCAAGCTTATAATGTTTGGATAATTCAACTATTTGTTTTCTGGCGCTGTCAAGTTTCAAGATACCGTACTTAACGGTCTCAGCGCCCAAAATGATATTTTCCAGAACTGAAAGGTTATATACCAGTTTAAAGTGCTGGTGAACCATGCCGATTCCCAGCTTTTTCGCGTCATTCGGCCCGTGAATACGGACCTCTTCTCCGTTTTTCTTTATTACACCCTTTTCAGCCTGATAAAGGCCGAAAAGAATGCTCATAAGCGTGGACTTACCCGCCCCATTTTCACCCAGCAGCGCGTGAATCTCGCCTTTTTTAAGCTGAAGCGTAATATCATCGTTGGCGATAATGCCGGGAAATACTTTCGTAATCCCGGCCATTTCAATTAAATACACTATTTTGCTGCAACATTACCTTACTTCGGTAATTCTGGTGATGGTAACAGGCACAACCCTCGGGCTTCCGTCATCAGCAAGATTCTCCATTCTCGGGATAGAACCGCCTGCGAGTCTTCTGAAGATTGTATCGTAATCCGCTCTGCTGAAAGACTGGAATCTGGAAGTTGACATCGGAAGGCCTACACCGTCGTTTACCGCTTCAAAAACCAGGGTTTGTCCTCCGGGGAACCTGCCGGCGTAATAAGCAGAAATACAATCATAAACAGAAGTCTGAAGCCCCTTCATGGCGGAAGTAATAACTGTCCGGGATTCGGCTGATTGATCTACGTCAACGCCGATTACTTTCTTTCCGGTCTGTTCAGCCGCGGCCATTACAGAGTTGCCGACCGCGCCGCCGCACGCGAAGATCACATCGACGCCTGCGTTATACCATGAGGCTGCCATTGTCTGAACTTCGGGGGTCGCGCTGAAGTGGCCTGTGTAATGGTAGTTAATTGTAATGCTTCCGGCCGCAAGTCCGAGTTCCTGAGCCGCAAGTTCCGCTCCCTGGACAAATCCGTAACCAAAACGGACAACAGCGGGAACAGCCATACCGCCCATAAATCCAAGCCTTCTGTTGCCGTCTTTAACTGCAGCGTACCCTGCAAGAAACCCGGCCTGATCTTCAGCATAAAGAACGCCTACCGCGTTGCTGGATGTTTTAAAAGTTGAATAATCTTCACTGTGGGGTGTGCCGTCTATAAGAATGAAATTAACATTTGGATACCTGTCCTGGGCGATGAAAACCGGAGTTTCAAAAAGGAAGCCAGGGGTTACAATAATTTTCGCGCCGCCCCGTACCGCAAGGTCAATTGTCGACAAATAGGCGTCATTGCTCTGTTCAGCAGGCTGATAATATCTGTGTGTTATATTTTTCTCATTGGCATACCGTAAAAGACCTTCCCATGAACCTTGGTTAAATGATTTGTCGTCAATTGTCCCAAGGTCAGTAATAAGGGCAAGTTCAAAGGTTTGCTGTGCCGCCGTTCTGCTGTCACCGGAAGCGCTTCCCTGCTGCTGGCGATTGCATCCTCCCAATACCATTAATACAACTAATGTAAGAAAAATAATACCGATTTTCATAGAGAACTTCATAAAATATCCCTCCTGTAAGAATTATTTAATATAAAAAAAGATTAAGGGAGAAATATACTTCTGTCAATTGGAAAAGATAGCAACACTGAATTCAGCTTTTAATCAAACCAAAAGCTTGCGTTTTTGGAACAGCAGCCTTAAATCTATACCGCATAGCGTAAAAGAGGTTTCCGCGCGGAAAGTTCAGCCTAGTACAACATGTTGTAATACCCTTGTACAAAAGTCTATAACAGTCTTGTACAATGTGCCGTACTACCCTTGTACAAAGGCTTGTAATACCCTTGTACAATATGTTGTAACAGCCTGTACCGATTGGCTGCACCGGAAAGCCTGATTATTTTACATTTCCGTGATTCTGACCATTGAAACAGGGACAATGGAAGGGTTTCCGTAGGCATCAATGGCTTCTATTCTGGGAATAGCGCCGTTTGAAAGCCTGCGGTAGATGCTGTCATAGCCTGTTTTGTTGAAAGTCCTGAACCTGGATGTATCCATTGGAAGGCCTACACCGTTATTTGCGGCATGAAAAACCAATGTCTGCCCGCCCGGGAACCTGCCTGAATAAAAGGCGGCAATACTGTCGTAAACAGAAGACTGCAGCATTTTCATGGCAGAGGTAATAACTGCCGCGGACTCACCGGACTGATCGATATCGACACCTATCACTTTGCCTCCAGTTTGTTCAGCCGCGGCCATTACTGAGCTTCCTACAGCGCCGCCGCAGGCGAATATCACTTCAACACCTGTGTTATACCAGGAAGCGGCAAGCGACTGGATTTGAGGCGTAGCGGTAAACTGGCCTGAATAATGGTAATTTATGGCAATTGAACCCGGAGTTAACCCCAATTCCTGCGCGGCATATTCGGCGCCTTGTATAAAACCGTAACCGAAACGGATTACAGAACTGTTCGCTACTCCCCCGATAAAACCGAGCTGCCTGTAACCATCGGCTACAGCAGCGTACCCTGCAAGGAATCCTGCCTGATCTTCAGCATAAAGAACGCTGACAGTATTATCGCCGGTTTTGTAAGAGGGTCTTCCGCCCGCCATATTGCCGTTATTGGGGATACTGTCAATTAGAATAAAGCGTATAAACGGATAAATATCCTGGGCTCTGTGGATAGGCACTTCAAAAAGATAACCTGACGCAATAATTAACTTTGCGCCGCCTTTTACGGCATTATCAATGGCAGATAAACGGGCATCATTGCTCTGATGCTCGCTCTGATAATGTTTATAAGAAATGCCGTATTCAGTTCCAAAACGAACAACACCTTCCCATGAACCCTGATTGAAAGATCCATCATCAATTGAGCCGATATCCGTTATAAACGCAAGTTCATAAGTTTGGGACGATGCCTGCGTTTGAGGCGTTCCGCTTTGCCTGTTCCCGCCTGCAAAAATGTTAACCGTCAAAAGCGCAAAAATCACCCCGAATATTACAACAGTTTTCTTCATAGACAATTATTCTCCATATGGAACTTATTATAAATGATTTTAATTAAAAATTCATTATTTAATTGACATGAATAAAAAGATTGATTAGACTTTATAAAAATATCGGGGTGCTGGATAAATCCGGCTGAGATTGGGCGGCGCTGTGATAACAGCGAAGATGCCCGGAACCCTTGTCTGACCGCTAAATCTTCAATTTAGCAATCAGGCGAACCTGATCCGGATAATACCGGCGGAGGGAAATGTTTTAAAGAGACAAACACCTTGTTCCTGTCTCCCGGAAAAACGCCTTCGCAGAGATATCCTGCGGGGGCATTTTTTTTAAGGAGGCAGATATGAGGCCCGAAGCAAGTATTGCAATTCAAACATTGCCGCAATTTGTGTCAGGGGACGATGTTTTAAGAATTGTCGATAAAGTGATCGATTACATTAAAAGCACAGGATTAAAAACGGTTGTAGGTCCATTTGAAACTGTAATCGAAGGCGAGTTTGATAAATTAATGGACATCGCAAAAGAATGTCAGATGATTTGCATACGCGAAGGAGCTGCTTCCCTTTTAACATACATAAAGATTGCATATAACCCTAACGGCGGAACATGGTCTATCGATGAAAAAACCGCAAAACATATTTAACAGGCTTAGCTGGCTGCCTGTTATTCCCATTGTTTCAATTCTTCTTGTATGGCAAATCTTAAGTGTCAGTAGAATTGTCCCGCCGTATATGCTGCCAGGCCCTATGCAGGTGATAAATGTTCTTGTCGGCGATTTCTCCCTTCTTATGACTCATCTTCTTTATACTTTGATGGAAGCGATGGCAGGGCTTTCGTTAGCTGTAATTGCGGCCTTTATTCTTGCGGTAGTAATGGACGCGAACCGCTTTGTAAAGCAATCCATAACGCCGATCCTTTTGCTTACCCAGACGATGCCTGTAATCGCGGTTGCGCCTCTTTTGATTTTATGGATGGGGTACGGGATTGCTCCGAAAATAACGCTCGTCTTTCTTACATGTTTTTTTCCGGTAACAATAGGCCTAATGGGAGCGTTCGCGTCAGCTGATGATGACACTCTGCGCCTGCTGCAATCAATGGGAGCAAAAAAATGGCAGTTGTACCGTTATATAAAAATACCGCAGGCGCTGAGCGCTTTCTTTTCGGGACTAAAAATATCTGCTTCCTATTCGATAATCGGAGCTGTAATCGCCGAATGGCTCGGCGGAGACGCAGGGTTGGGTGTTTACATGATCCGCGTAAGGCGCTCATATTCGTTTGATAAAATGTTCGCTGTAATTCTTGTTGTTTCCGCTCTCAGTCTTTTATTGATTAAGTTAGTATCATTGCTGGAAAAAAAAATAATGCCATGGAGGAAAAATGAATATGCGTAAGAAAATGGAATTAATTGCCGTATCAGTAATTATCATACTGTCTCTTGCAAATTGCGGCAAAAACGACGGGACCATCCGTGTTTTGCTTGACTGGACGCCGAACACAAACCACACAGGACTTTTTATCGCTCTCGACAAGGGCTGGTTTGCCGAAGAAGGACTGAATGTAACGATAACGCAGCCGCCTGAAGATGAAGCGCTGGTACTTGTCGCTTCGGGAAGGGCCGAGTTCGGAGTAACGTTTCAAGAGTCGATGGGGCCTGCGATAGCAAAGGAGAGGGACGCGCTTCCCGTAACAGCGGTTGCCGCCATTATAAGCCATAATACTTCGGGAATAATGTCTCTTAAAACAAGCGGCATTGTCCGCCCGTCTGATCTCGCCGGAAAAAGATTCGCTTCCTGGGAAACGCCTGTTGTTACTGCAGTTATGCGCTACATAGTAGAAAAAGACGGCGGCAGCTTTAATACAGTTTACATGATTCCCAATAACGCCACAGACGCGATTTCCGCATTGCAAACCGATGTAGACGCAATCTGGATATATTACGCCTGGGACGGAATTGCTGCTGTTGTCAGCGGAGTGGAAATTAATTACATTGACTTGGGAACATATGACAGCAGTCTTGATTTCTACACTCCGGTGCTCGCGGTAAACACAAAATGGGCTGAAAAAAACGCTGAAACAGCAAAGAAGTTTCTGTCCGCTGCAAGCCGCGGCTATAATTACGCGATTGAAAACCCTCAGGAAGCCGCTGAAATCCTTTTACGTTACGCGCCGGAACTTGACAGAAACCTTGTTATGCGAAGCCAGGAGTATCTGGCGCAGCGCTATCAGGGAGACGCGAAACGCTGGGGAGAAATTGATCCGGACAGGTGGAGCGGCTTTTACAGGTGGATGTACGAACAGGGGTTATTGGAAGTAAATATAGGTTCAGGCGGCTTTACCAATGAATATCTTCCATGAGTATAACAATCTTTCATTGTCAGAACATTACCAAAAATTACAACAGTGAACCTGTAGTTAAGGACATTAATCTTGAGTTACCCGAATGCGGATTTATTTCTCTTGTAGGACCTTCTGGAGTTGGCAAGACTACCCTATTTAATATTCTTTCCGGCGTTGAAAAGCCTGATATAGGCAGAGTAATCTTCAACGGAGAGGATATTACGGGTATCAGCGGAAAAGTAAGCTACATGCTGCAAAAAGATCTGCTCCTTGAATACAGGACAGTGCTTGATAATGTAATACTTCCGCTTTTAATCCGCGGAGAAAAGAGAAATAAAGCCAGGGAATATGCTGAAAGTTTTTTCCCGATGTTCGGGATTTCAGGGTATGAAAGAAAATATCCAAATGAATTATCAGGAGGAATGAGACAGCGCGCAGCTCTTTTACGAACCTGCCTGACTGCAAACAGTCAGAGCGGGCAGACAGAAAGCCATGTCATTCTGCTTGACGAACCTTTTTCTTCGCTGGACGCGATTACAAGAAACAAAATGCAGTTATGGTATGCTGACATCGCGCAGCAAATGAAAATCTCAACTCTGTTTATTACTCATGATGTTGAAGAGGCGCTTTTATTATCTGACAGGGTTTATATAATGAACGGTAAACCAGGAAGAATCACGCACAAAATCGACGTTAAGCCGCTCCGTCCGCGGGGTGCGTCATTCGCGGTTTCTGTTAATTTCGCCAAACAGAAGAGATTGATTCTTGACGCAATTGGAATGTAACGGCCAATAACGATTAGTCCATCCGCGCCATAATAAAGTTTACATAACCGTCAGGAGTATGAACTGTAGGATGCTGCAGACCGTTAGTAAGGCGGGGAACTTCTGATGATACATAAGTTCTAAGCTCGTCCATTGTAATAATTTTATCCTGGATTAGATCAGCTGCGCCCCTCATCCCCTGCAGTATCGCGTATGTAAAAATACCGTGACCCAGTCTTTGGTCTTCCTGCGAAAGCTGGCTGCCCTGGCTTGATGTAAAAATTACCGTGCTTCTGTCGTCCAGTACCCGTACAAGACTATTATTATCCGCGCTTCGCGTCCTTCTCCCGCTGGTTCCTTCCGAGTGACACGCGTCAATAAACACCAGTTTCTGCCCCGGGACATCAAGCACTGACTGAATCTCACGCCACGAAATAGCGCGGGAGGCGCGGATTGAGCCGTCAGCGTTAAACCCGGCGTCAGACGGCATGAAATAGAAATTGCCTCCGTCATCGTTAATACCGTGCCCTGCGATAAAAAGCAGGACAACATCCTGCTGTCCGGCCCTTCTTAAGAAGTCAAAACTGTCAATTATATTCTCTCTTGTCGGAGGCAGCGCCGTACCGTCAGCGACCAGCATTGTATTTACGCTTCTGTACAGCCGTCCTTCCTGCTGTTTAAAAACATTAATAATCTCCCTTGCGTCATTAGCCGCGTAATTCAGGTTATTCAAATTACTGTCGTCATAACGGTTCACTCCGATGGATAAAACCCAAAGATTGGGAAGTATAACCTGCGCAGACGCGGCCTGTCTGTATGTTACTTCTACGCTGTCCCTGCCTTCCGAGTACTGATTGGAGGCAAGAACTTCGATGCGGTTAACGCCCGCGCTCAACGTTACAGTAAAGCGGAAATCAACACGGTTTTCGCTTCCGGCAACGGCAATGCCTGTATTTTCTACCGATAACCCCCGTGTTCCGGAAAGATTCCGCATTTCATCGCTTCCGACAAGCCTTCCGTTAACAAGCACCCTTATGCTTTTGACTGCCTCCCTTTGATCCGCGACAGAGACAGAAAGCTCAGCCTGATTCGCGGTTAACAGGGAACCGTTCTCGGGGCTTCTTATCACAACTAAAGGAGGAGGAGAAGCCTGCTGGATTGATGCTGTTACGCGTACAGGGTCGGCAAGCCCCTGAAGGCGCGCCTCTACTATACGCGGCTGGTAATAAGCCGCGCGGTACTGGTCTATTCCGTAGACATTGTTCCCGATACGGACATTAATATATTTGTCGCCGTTTGGGGAAGCGTTATAGTATCCGTCCGGTGTGATTGCCGCCCATTCGCCGTCTTTAAAGCTGATGAACTGCGCGATTTCCCTTCCTGTAGAAGCATCCCACAGTCTTACAGTACCGTCATAAGAACCGGAAAGAACAAGACTGCCGTTATGGCTGAATGTAACAGAACTAACACCGCTTGTATGCCCTGAAAATGTCCGTAGCTGTATCCCAGTTGCGACATCCCACAGTTTCACAGCATTATCAATAGAACCAGACAGAACCTGCCTGCCGTCAGGGCTGAATGTAACGGAAGTAACACGGCTTATATGTCCTGAGAATATCCGTACCTGTCTCCCTGTTGCGGCATCCCACAGTCTTACAGTGCCATCCCATGAGCCGGAAAGAACAAGGCTACCGTCAGGGCTGAATGTAACCGAAGCAACACTGCTTGAATGCCCGGAAAATGTCCGCACCTCCCTCCCTGTCGCTGTATCCCACAGTTTTACTGTATTATCATAGGAACCGGAAAGAATCTGCCTGCCGTCAGGACTGAATGCAACGGAATAAACATAGCTTGTATGCCCGGAAAATGTCCGCACCTCCCTCCCTGTCGCTGTATCCCATAGTTTTATTGTATTATCACCAGAACCGGAAAGAACCTGCCTGCCGTCAGGGCTGAATGTAACAGAATTAACACTGCCTGTATGCCCTGAGAATGTACGCACCTCCCTTCCTGTCGCAACGTCCCATAGTTTTATTGTTCTATCACCTGAACCTGAAAGAACAAGGTTACCATTAGAGCTGAATGTAACAGAATTAATATAGCTTGTATGCCCTGAAAATGCCTGCACCCGTCTCCCTGTTGCGGCATCCCACAGTTTTACAGTATCATCACCAGAACTGGAAAGAAAACGGTTGCCATCAAGGTTGAATGTAACGGAAGTAACACCGTTTACATACCATGAAAATGTCCGCACCTCCCTCCCTGTCGCTGTATCCCACAGTTTTATGGTAACATCAAAAGAACCGGAAAGAATCTGCCTGCCATCAGAGCTGAATGTAACGGAGGTAACAATGCTTGCATGCCCTGAAAATATCCGCACCTCCCTCCCTGTAGCTGTATCCCACAATTTTATTGTATTATCACCAGAACCGGAAAGAACCTGCCTGCCGTCAGGGCTGAATGTAACGGAATTAATATCATCCGTATGCCCTGAAAATGTCCGCACCTCCCTTCCTGTCGCTGTATCCCACAGTTTTACTGTATTATCATAGGAACCGGAAAGAATCTGCCTGCCATCAGAGCTGAATGTAACGGAGGTAACAATGCTTGTATGCCCTGAAAATGTCCGTATCATCCTCCCTGTCGCTGTATCCCACAGTTTTACTGTATTATCATAAGAACCGGAAAGAATCTGCCTGCCGTCAGGACTGAATGCAACGGAATTAACCCAACCTGTATGCCCCGAGAATGTCCGCACCTCCCTTCCTGTAGCTGTATCCCACAATTTTATTGTATTATCGTCAGAACCGGAAAGAACCTGCCTGCCGTCAGGGCTGAATGTAACGCACCTAACCCAATCTGTATGCCCTGAAAACGTCCGTATCTCCCTTCCTGTAGCTGTATCCCACAATTTTATTGTATTATCACCAGAACCGGAAAGAACCTGCCTGCCGTCAGGGCTGAATGTAACGGAAGTAACATAACTTGTATGCCCTGAAAATGTCCGTATCTCCCTTCCTGTAGCTGTATCCCACAATTTTATTGTATTATCACCAGAACCGGAAAGAACCTGCCTGCCGTCAGAGCTGAATGTAACGGAATAAACACCTCTTGCATGCCCCAACTGCGCAAACACTTCCGGTTCCTGGGCGGTTATGACTAATGAGAAGCCGGTGAATATTATGATTGTTAAAAAAAGCTTAAGGAAGCGCACTTTACTAATGTAACTTATAAAATATGAATTATCAACTCAGGCAAACAAAAGCTGATAAGTTATACAAATGAGACAGAACAGGCTATGTATGGAAAACAGCTCCAAAATAAGGTATATTAATGCAATAAGACTGAACGCCTGTCAAAAAGGAGCTCTAACATGAAATTATTCCATAAAACAATAATTATGTGCGTATTGGCGTTTGCCGCTGTTTCTCATGCCGGCGCGGGAGGCAATTCCGATTCCAGGCGGAACAGCGATGCCGGTACGGCTGCACCGCCGCAGGCAAATCAATCTGTAACCGCGCCGCCTGTAACGGCTCAGCCTGCCGTCAATTCCACAGAAAGCCTCTCCCTTGACGAAGCGATTGCGGGCGCCGCGTCTTATTTTATACAGCGTATCCCAGGCGGCGATAAAAGGGTTGCCCTTGTTTCCTTTGATACGCCTTCAAACCGCTTGTCAAACTATATTTTGGCTGAAGTGTGGACGCTGCTGGAAGACTCAAACCGGTTTGTCATGGTAGACAGGAGAAACCTTGACCGCATTGAGACCGAGATAATGTATCAGTACGGAACGGGCAGGGTTGACGATAATCTGATGGTTTCCGTCTCAAGACAGGCAGGCGCTCAATTTCTGGTTTACGGGCAGATGACTCCCCTGGGACGGGGAGATAATGCCGGGGAATACCGCCTGACAGTCTACGCGATTGATGTTGAAAGCGCGGTATCAAACCAGAGGGCCTATAATGTCCGTTATGATAACCGGCTTGCGTCCCTTCTTGGCGTATCCGCTGAGGAAGAAATTGATAACGCGGTTGCCTTAATGGCAAGGTCTGTAAACACAAGAACAACCATTGCCGTAGGCAGAATCAGCTACGGCGATACCCAGACAGTTTCAAGTTTCTCGGCATGGCTGAAAAACAGCGTAATAACGGCGGCGTCAAAGTATCAGGACAAGCTGCAGATAGCGACAGAAACCCAAAGCTCCGACTTCGCGGTGGCAAGCCGCGGAATGACGGTTGAAACCCCTGTAGAAGGCAGCGCTGTTCAGGCGGTTGTAACAGGAAGCTATATACCCATGGATTCGGGCGCGGAAGTGTCCCTTCAGCTAACGTCAGTGAGCGGGAATAAGACAGTACTCTCCTCATCGCGTTTTTATGTCTCTGCGTCAGAGCTGGAAAGGCGGCGTCTTTCACTGCTTCCCGAAAGCAATAATACATCCGCCGAAACCGAGTTTGAGCAAAAGCAGAGGATACTGGATTCTGTCCTGGGAGGCGCCAACAGATGGAACTTTACCGTAACGCCTGATTCGCTGGACGGCATTTATTATGACGGCGATTACATGACAATGCGCATCTATTCGCAGCGCGATTGCTATTTCCGCGTAATTCATGTTGATGTAAACGGAGACACCCAGCTGATATATCCCGCATCACCCTTCGATAACAGCTTTATCCGTGCCGGAGAAACAAGGCGTATTCCCGACAATTCCAGTTACCGCATGCATGCTCCCTTCGGCGAGGAAATTATCATTGTAAGCGCATATGATCAGCCTTTTACCCAAAGCCAGTCTACAGGACAGATGACAGAAGACAGCCTTAACCGCGTAATAACCGCTGAATCCGGCAGCCGTACGCAAATGACCCCGTCAGCGACAGCAAGATTCAATTATCTGATTTTGCCGAGACAGTAAAACGCAGTATCAATAACAGCAGCTTCTTAACAGCATGCAAATATAATGATACAATGCTGCCATGATGTTTTAAAGAGGCTTTTATGCCGGAAGATGGACCATGCGCGGATTTAAGGAGCAGCTGTAATGAAATTAAACAATGAATCACTGAAAGACACCGCGTTCTGGGAAAAGGCCGGTATTACCCTGCCGCAATTTGACCGCAGGAAAATGGTCGCTGCTACAAAGGAAGGCGCAAAGTGGGTGCATTTCGGCGCTGGTAATATATTCCGCGCTTTCCCGGCTGCTCTTATGCAGCATATTCTTGATAAGGGACTCGAAACAACAGGCATTGTAGTTGCCGAAGGCTATGACGGAGAAATCAAGGATAAGGCTTTTACAGCGTTTGATAACCTGACTGTCTGCGTAACGCTTAAATCGGACGGGACAACAGATAAAAAGATAATCGGCTCTGTGGCACATTCATTGCGCATGGATACTGAGCTTTTATACCTCAAGGAAGTTTTCGCTTACCCGACACTGCAGATGGCAAGCTTTACAATCACCGAGAAAGGCTACAGCGTTAAAGGCAGGGACGGAACATTTTATCCTGATATAGCGGATGACTTAAAAACCGGGCCTGTGCTGGATTCGCTGAAAAGTTATCTCGGGCGCATTGCCTCCCTTTTGCATGAACGTTATATCCGCGAAGCATTGCCGATTGCGATGGTAAGCATGGACAATTGTTCTCATAACGGAGACATTCTTTTCGCGGCGATGGAAGCGTTTGCGAAAGGATGGGTAGAAAACAGAAGAGCCGATTCCGGATTTCTTGACTATGTACGCGATAAAAACAAGGTTTCCTTCCCCTGGTCGATGATCGATAAAATCACCCCGCGCCCTGATGACAGTGTCCGCGAAATGCTTACAGCCTGCGGACTTGAAGATATGCAGGGGATTGTCACCAAAAAGAACACATATATCGCTCCCTTTGTTAATGCCGAAGAAACCCAATACCTGATAATAGAAGATTCATTCCCCAATGGAAAACCAGCGCTGGAAAAGGCAGGAGTGCTTTTTACAGACAGGGAAACTGTTGACAGAGTGGAAAAAATGAAGGTTTGCACATGCCTTAATCCGCTTCACACAGCTCTTGCCGTTTTTGGCTGTCTTCTCGGTTACACAAGGATCAGCGAAGAAATGAAGGACACTGACTTAGTGAATCTGATTAAAGGCGTAGGTTATACAGAAGGGCTGCCTGTTGTCACAGATCCCGGCATCATAAAACCAAAAGATTTTATCGATCAGGTAATAAATGTACGCCTTCCAAATCCGTTTATGCCGGACGCTCCCCAGCGTATCGCGATGGATACATCATTAAAGATGCCAATACGTTTCGGCGAGACGTTAAAAGCTTATAAAAACACCGGAAGAAACTGCGCAGATTTGCATTATATTCCTATCGTTATCGCAGGCTGGCTCCGCTATCTTTTAGGCATCGACGATAAGGGGAAACCTTTTGAAGTAAGCCCGGACCCTTACCTAGAAAACCTTTCCGGCACCCTCAAAGGTATCTCTCTGGGTCAAACTGGTTCATTCCGAAATAAACTGGAACCAATTCTGTCAAATCCCCTCTTTTTTGGAATAAATCTTTATGAAGCTGGTCTTGGCGAAAAGGTTGAGACACTCTTTGCAAAAATGCTGGCTTCTCCTGGTTCTGTAAGACGGTTACTTTCAGAAATTAGTTGAGGCTTTATTAATACTCCAGTTTTCGAGAAAACAGCTTTATATCTCAATTATTAAATTTTTTCTTGATTTTACCGCAATCATCATTTAAAATTTAAGTACTGGAGGCTGCATAATGAAAAAACTCATTATTTTGTTATTTTTACTGGCGTTAGTTATACCGGTTTTTGCCCAGAATAACGCCAACGAAGTTATGTACTATGTGAACGTACCTGTGGAGCGGATATTTCCGTCCAGTCAAGGCTATATCGTACAATACCGCAGCAGTTCAATAGTAAGAACTATCGGAATCCCAAATGAGTGGTTTACCGAAGCGGCAGGGAAAGCTGATTTGGTGTATTTACCGACAGGTTCGGATTGGCCCACAATGTCGGTATTTTATAAAAACGGCGAGTTCAGCCATATAAGGCTTTATGCGCACAGAGCCAAATCGCACTGGACATGGGGTAGTATCCCGATGGGTACAGATTTAAGCAGGTTCTTTGTCGACGGGGAATCTTTCGACGTAAAATATTAATGTATCCTGATGGTGAAATTCCGGAAGAACTTGACTCAAATTCTAAAAATCCGGAGTTGATTAGGCGGCGGTTCCCGCCGGTACCTGGCGAGCTTGTAGAATTCATAAAAAACTGTCAAAGATTTATAATTGCCGGTCATAAAGAACCTGACGGCGACTGCGTAGGGAGCCAGCTTGCCCTTCGCAGCGCGCTGATCCGGCTGGGCAAGGAAGCGGTTGTATGCTCCGCAGGACCGTTTAACAGAACAGAGTTAAAAAACTATAAAAAACAATTCAACACAGGTTCAATTGACGATCTTATTCAGGCGAATAAGTGGACAGACGGGATAAAAGTAATAATCGTAGATTGTTCAAACATTGACAGAATCGGCGATATTAAAAATCAATTAGAAAGTTACCCGCTGGCGATAATAGATCACCATTCTTCCAAATATCATCCTGAGTCAACTCAGGATGCTCCGGTCTATGTGGATTCAGACGCTCCGGCATGTACAATATTAATCCATAAGTTGATTACAGCGCTGGGGCTTAAAATGACAAAAGAAGAAGCCACCCTGATGTTTTTAGGCCTTTGCACAGATACCGGATTTTTTCGTCATTTAACTGAACAAAATTCGGATGTTTTTGAAGCCGCCGCAAAGATGATCCGTTACGGTGCGAGCCCCAAGAAAGTTTTTAGAATAACTAACGGCGGAAAAAGCCTTGAATCAAGGGTATTAATGGGACGCATTTTGTCAAGAGCGGAATTATTTTATGACGGAAAATTACTGATAAGCCATGAAACTCTTGAAGAATATAATGCCTTCGGGTTAAAAAACAGGGATTCAGATCATTTAAATTTGATGCTTATGTCTATCGAGGGCGTGGAAGCTACTGTAACAATCCGCCAGGAGTGTGCAGACAGCTGCACTGTAAGTTTAAGATCAATTGATAAAGTAAATGTGTCGCAGATTGCCGCTTCCTTCGGCGGAGGCGGGCACAAGAATGCAGCTGGTTTAACAATGAAAGGTGATATTTCATATGTAAAGCAAATCATGCTGGAATCGTTTAAAAATATTTTCAACTGTTAAATAAAACAATTGCCAAATGAACAGCATCACAAAAATGTAATTCTTCATGCGGTTATCAGAATCTGTTTCAATTCAATACCGATATCAGATAACAGAGGTAATCATGCAGAATACATTAAACGATTTATATTCCGGCTATATAAACGGAGAAATGAAACGGGAAGAATTTGAAGGATTGATTTATCACTATTTTGTCCGTAATCAGGAGAGAACCAGCATATGCCACTGGAAAAATGATGAGTATGAAGACTTTATTTCATGGTTTTATCCGCGGTTAAAAACAGCCATTGATTCCTATGAAGAAAAAGGATCTTCATTTGAGGCGTTTATAAAAAAATATATGCTGATTTCTTCAAAAGAGTATCATGTGCGCACAATAACCAACAGTGTTATTGAACATTCTGCATGGAGCGCCCGTATTCCGGATATGTATGCCCGAGAAGAGCCTTCGGTGCACATACATGAAGAAACAAAAATGGTTCTGTCAAAACTTGTTATTGGCAAAAAAGGAAGAAAAAACTCAAGGCGCATATTGGCACTTATTCTAAAATGTTATTACTATATTTCAGAAGATTTCGCTGAAAAAATCGCTCCTGCAATCGGTATAAAAAGCGGTGAGCTGCTCGATATGATTTACAGGATGCGTGAAATAAGGCAAGAAAAGGATGATAAAATCTTTTCCATGAAAGAAAGACTATACTGCCAATTTTACAGATGTTACATTTATGATAAAAGACTTTCGTTTTTAAAAGAAAACACAGCGGCATACAGTAAACTAAAAATCAGGTTGCAAAAGGCAAGATTAAGGCTGGAAATAATGAGGAAACACATTGCCGAAGTGCGGATAGAAGCAACCAACAGGGAAATAGCTGAGATAATCGGCATCACCAAGGGTACAGTCGACGCGAGCCTTTGCAGACTTAAATCAAAGTGGAAAGACATGGCAAAGCAATCCGCTTTAAATTGAGGCTGTTCCCGGAGCACAGACATGCGGTTCGAAAGACACAAGGCAGCCTATATTCTCAGAAATTAAACGCAAATACGGCTTTTTCGTGATAATCCTTATCCTCGGAAGCAATGCAGGAAGGAAAACTGCCCTGATTCGGGGTATCGGGGTAATGCTGCGTTTCAAGGCAGAAACCAGAATATTTCGCATAATACGAGCCGTATTTTCCCGCGGTATCAAGATGTTTCCCGGTGTAAAATTGAACGCCTGGCTGCGTTGTAAATACTTTCATGGAACGGCCGGAAACAGCCTCGTATACTTCAGCGCACGGACGCAGTTCGCCTGCTTCTCCGTCTACAACAAAACAATGATCATAATCTTTGAAAGCTTTAAGCGAAGACGGATTTTCGCATATCTTTCTACGAACCCTGAAATCAAAATCCGTATTATTAACAGACAGAATCTTGCCGGTGGGAATGGTGTGTTTATCAACTTCTACATATGATGAAGAATAAATAATGATTTCATGCGAAAGGATGCTGCCTTTATCTTCTCCTGCCAGATTAAAATACGCATGATTTGTTATATTAACCGGGCTCGGTTTATTGACTGCCGCCTGATAATCGCAGATTATTTCATTTGATTTCGTAAGGCCGTAACTGACTACCGCATTTAAATCGCCGGGAAAACCGCTGTCGCCGTCAGGACTGCAAAGCTCGAACCGCACATATACGCCTTCGTCTTCTTCATAAGCTTCGGACTTCCACCGCTTTTTCGCGAAACCTCTGCTTCCTGAATGAAGAGAATTTGCTCCGTTATTTTTCTCCAGCTGGTATATTTTTCCGTTCAATGTAAAGGCTGCATTTTTAATACGGTTGGCAAAACGTCCGACAGTTACTCCTAGATACTGGCTGTTGCATAAATAACCGTCAAAACCGGAAAAGCCAAGCAGTATATCATCTTTACCCTGACGAGAAGGAACAATTAGACTTGTCCATGAAGCGCCTATATCTGTAATCGAAAGCGTTAAATCACCCGCGCTGAGCGTCCACAACTTGGATTTTTTACCGTTGGAAAGAATGCCAAATGTTTTTTTATCAATTTTCATAGAGTGATTATATACTTGCAGGGATAGTTCGTACAGAGAAAAATAATTTTTAGGAAATGCCATGAAAGAGTCTTTCACTTTCATTTCTTTTTTTAATTATTACCGCAGCAAGTTTTGCCAAAAGCGAACCTGTAGCGGGTTTCCGGCTGAGCGTTGACGATAATACAAACCGCGTAACAGCCGGTTAACAAATATATACGAGAGACAATCATCAGGCTTGTTTCGCAATTCCTGTAATATAAAGTTAAATTGCTTCATATTGGAGAGCTTAAAATACTTGTACCTGAACTAAAACAGACAATAATGTCAAGGATTAAACAGATCCCTCGTCAAGGCTTGACTCGATCCAATACCTTGTACAACCCGTTGTACAAGAACGAGCCATGGCACACAATATCAGGCTGGTTAATCGTGAAACTCAGTGTTGTAATTTATCTGTAATTAACATATACCATGCACTATTTAGATACGTGTCTCAGCGAAATTACATACAAAACCACCGCCGCCCAGATAAAACCAAACACTATCAAGCTGTAATACGAAAACGCTTCTTTAAAAACAAAGACGCCTGTTAAGAATGTGAGAGTAGGAGCGAGGAATTGCATAAAACCCACTGTAGAAAGCGGTAGAATTTTTACGCATTTTGCGAATAGAAAAAGGGGAAGCGCGGTTATAAGTCCGCAGAAGGAAAGTATTACAGTTGTGGAAACAGGAATATCTTTCAGGTACATAAGTCCTTCGGGATTTGGAAATTTACCAAATGCACCTATAAGGAGTATCAGACTGACAGGCGACGCGGCCAATGTTTCGCTTCCAAGAGATTCCAGCGCGGATAATTTTATTGTTTTTTTAATAAGGCCATATATTCCGAAACTTAAAGCGAGTCCCAGTGATATCCACGGCGGAGAGCCTGTGAAAATTATTTGAAGCAGAACGCCTGTTACAGCAAGAGCGAACGAAACTGCCTGAAGACGGTTTATTTTTTCCCTGAATACGCAAAGGCCCAGCACTACGGAAATGAGCGGATTAATGTAATAACCCATCGCAGCTTCAATTGTATGCCCGTAGTTTACAGCCCTAATATAAAGACCCCAGTTAAAGCTTATAATTAACGCCGCTAATATTACCAATAGGCCGTCTTTTTTATCTTTTAAAAAATTAAGCCATGTATAATTTTTTTTTATAATAAGAATGCAGCCTACAAGGATTAAAGAAAGAAGAATTCTGAACGCAAGGACGTGAAAAGGATTTATTACGGAAAGCAGTTTCCAGTATAAAGGCAGGATTCCCCATAATATATACGCGATCATTCCGTATAATACGCCTGCGTTAAATGATGTTTTGTTCATTATTTTATTAAAATAAATTTACACCCGCATTCTCAGTTCGGATCTGAATGCTGCCTGAGCGTTTTCCTTCTTTTTACCTTCAAACGCGAATGCGGTGCCGTTTGTGTCTTCGATGGGTGATGATAAAAGTTCGGCTTCTTCGCCGTACATAATCTCACTGAGATAATTTATATCAATGCGCATTTTATTGGCGTTTTCAAGAAGCTGCTTATCCAGTGAATCTTCTATCCACTGGATATAATGTACATTATTGACATGCCCATTAAAATCAATATCGGTGTAAAGCGCTTTTCGCTCCGATATTTTCTGTAAATCTTTTCGTTCCTCAAGAGCCATTGTGCCATCTGTAAGAGTATCAAGGCCTTCATTGAGCGGCAGCTGATCCATTAATGCCTGCGGTCTTAAGGGACGGCGTTTTTCCATGTCAACGATTAGCCACGCGCTGCGGGCTGAAACAACCGGAACATTATCCGCGTCTGTAATTTGAAAATTGCGGATAGCGAAGAGTTTTTCCCATCCGCGCGGCCAGGTTCGCACCGTTACTGTTTCGCTGTATTTGGGACGTCTTTCAACCAGCACGGACATTCGCGACAGAATCCATGCCTGCCCTGTGCGGATCATTTCTTCTCGTCCTACATTCAGGTTTTCCGCGTGGCATATAGCGGCTTCCTGAAAATAATTAAAAATTGAATTCAGCGTTAATCTGTCGGATTTATCTATCGTGCCAAAGCGTACAGGGAATGTTTCCTGCCAGACATTTACAAATCCGCAGCCTTTTGGATTTGACGGGTCACAGTTCATAATCCGCAAATTATAGCTTAATAATATGATATATGCTAGTATTAGACAGATGTATACCAGGGAAGTGTTGCCTCCAATTGCCTCACCTGTTGAAGACGGCAATCCCATTATAGGGACCTGGGATAAGGCATTTGAGAGGGTAGATTTACAGGAAATACGCAAACCCTATGGATTCCCTTTGCCGCGCTGGGTAGGAGACCTCAGAATTAAGGAATGGCAGTCTTTCAGCGCGTATGATGATTTTTTTTCACTGGAAGCGCTTTTTTGCAATGTAAAAATGTACAGAATGGCTCAGATTTTTCTGTATGACAGGAGGAATGAGCAGACATTTTTTTTCAGAAAGATAAAACCCGGCACAGGCTGGCGGCTTCCCGTCAGTCTTGCGAATTCTTCGCTGGACAGCCGCTCATCAGACTTTTTTTTCCGTATTCATAGCTGGCTGGACGCGGATACTGTAAAACTTGACATGAATATTGAATCAACAAAAAAACATCCTTCTCTGACCGTTCATCTTGCGTATAATATTAAAAGCCAGGATATGACCCCAATGGCGGTATCTCTTGGTTTCTCGCCGCAACGAATAATGTACGCATATAAAGCGTTCTCTCCTGTTTACGGAGATATGGTTTTTGCTGGAAAGCACATTGCCATGAGAAAGGACTCCTGCTTGGGTGTTTTCTGTGATTATAAGGGTTTTTTTCCATACAGAATGCATACCACCATATGCAGTGCCGCAGGAATTAATGAGGAAAAAAAGCGATTTGGCTTCCATATTGCCGAAAATCAAACAAGAGAAAAAAATAAAAATAATGAAAACGCGATGTGGATAAACGGAAAATTAACTCCTCTGCCTCCGGTATTGATTACAATGCCAAACAGCCCTGATGAAAAATGGGTCATACAGGATGTTGAAGGTATGGTTGATCTAACTTTTACTCCAAAAGAGCAGAATATCAGCGGTAAAAGACTATTAATTACTAGCGCTGATTTTAATATTACACTGGGATTTTATAACGGAGTACTTGTTAATTCCGACGGCGAACAGGTCAATATCAAAAACATCAAGGGAATGGGAGAAAAACTTTATTTACGGGTGTGATTATGGCAAAGAACAATAATGAGGTCTATGCGCCTGGCGAATTAAGCCGTGTAAGGGATAAATTGGGCGTTAAAGACGATGCGGAAGCCAAGAGGATGGCGAGTTTACTCGGAGGCGAGGTCGGCACAGAACGAAACGCCGATGTTGCTGATAGTAAAAAAAATACACTGGCAGGCGATAAAGTAAGTAAACGCATCCGAAGAATAGATGTTCCGCTGGATGATGACATTAAAAGCAAATCAAAACGAACAGAGCCGTATCCTGGAGACGATCCTTCAGTTCCCTCCAAACTAAGTTACAGGGAAAGGATAAAAATTGATCAATATGCAGGGCAGTTGATTTTTGAAATAAAAAGTTCCTTGAGTGTGCTTAAATCTATATTTTCCTTTTTTAGGGAACCTGTTGATTTTATCAATCCCCGCTTTGTAACAATCCGCATGAACGAATATTATAATAAAATCGAAAGAATGGTATATGCAACAAGAAGCCTTTTCCCGAAAAGCAATACAAAACGTAACAATCAGTTAAGAAGAGCGTCTCCCTTTGTTTATAAACTTTTTGATACAATGCGTGGCTGGGACATTGAACAGCTTTCCAAAAATATTGCCGAATTGCAATCTCATCCGCGTTCGGTAACAGGTTCTGATTTTTCAGATATTCTGCGCCTTGTTTACAAACCAATGTTCATTCTGGAAGAAATCAAACTGGAAGATATTAAGTCAGCTTATAAATTGATATATAAAATCCTGTACATAGAAAGTCCAATGGAAGCAAAAGAAAAATATCAGGAAATTATACGCAATATAATCGCGTCGTATGTTGATATACGAAAGCATGTTCATTTTGGCTTATATCCTATACTCATGAGATTAATCTCAGATCGCTTTATTGATTATGAACGCTTTTTTATCGAAAGACGCAGACGCGTAATGGCTTTCCTGAACATTACCGAAACTGAGCAATTGGACTCCTCGGAATGGAACGCTAAACAGATTGACAATATAGATATTGAAGCAATACAAAATGAATCAGACGATGAAAATAATGAAATCTCCGAGGATGGTCAAGAACATGGAGAAGCGGATATCGGTGAAGATTTGAACGATCCAAAGGTAATTGAACGTATTACAAAAGAAGATGCGGCAAAGTCTGAGTATAGAACCATGGAGCAGGCGCGTTCCGCTCTGGGAGCTCTCTTTCCAAAAGCGGGATGGGACAGACTTGAAGAATTTCCGGATCTTTATCCGTATTTCGCAAATATATATAACATGAAGCAGGGTTATGAATTAATCGCTCCGTGCGATCCGCTTCATCAGATATCAATATTGTTGAATATACTGGACGACCTTTTTATAGGGCTTCGTTATGTAAATTTTAGTATTGTTGAGGGTTCTGATGGAACCATGGTAAAAGTAAGCGATGAAATAGGCGATACTGTGAATAACTGGCGCGGATACATAGAAGACAGCTTTTCACGGGATTACCTTCCGCGTTTAACTGATTATTGTCGGGTACTAGAAAACACAAAGGATACGCGATCTGCTTATGCAAAAAAAAGCATGAATGAACTTCATTGGATCAAACGGTTATACTTTCTTCCGTATTATAAATTTGAATCCATAGGGCCGCCACCTCTTCAAAAAAACGAGGTTATTCCGATTTACTCCGAAGTAAGAAAGCTGCGCAAATATTTAACATTGGTAGCAAAAGGCATTGAACAGGGCATACACGCAGGAGGAGCGGCAGCTAAAGCTCCGTGCAGTGGAATTAATAATCCGTGGGCAGCATACAATTTCCAGGTACCCAGTCCAGTATCAAGGAGGATGGAAATGATGCTTCAGCCGGAAAGAAAAATTAACGCGACAATAATTTTCTTTTCACTGTCAGTAGTTACTTTACTGGATCAAATTGTAAACAACGAAAACAGCTGGGCATATACAGATCGCCCCGGGCCAGTTTTCCGAAGCGTCAAAAATGAGGGAATAATCCCTGTTTTCGGCGTAGATGAAAAACTGGATGCGGACAAGATATTCAAGGATTCATTGAGGAAAACACAGCATTAATTTAGTACTTTGTACTATAATATCCGGAAAGAAGCAGGTTACACAGGCAGCATTTGAACATCAGTTCCAAGCGCTTTTGCCGCTTCTTCCGCTTTTTTTATACCTGCGATTATTACAGGTCCGGATGAGCCTCTTGAGTTAAGAGATGAAAAAGCAGTTTCGATATCCATAGTTGAAACAGAAATCAAACGTTCCAGTTTTCTTCTCCAGTGGCTATTTTGGATATCATAAAGAAACCGGTAAAAATCGATAAGCCCGTCTTCAGCGGCGGTGCGCGGGCGAGTTTCTTTTGAATAACACCCGATAATTGATTTTTCAAGGTAGTCTTCGGAACATTTTCCGTACGAACTATCTTTAAAAATTAAAGAGATAGCATCCAGAGAGCGCATTGGATTTGGATCGCGGTATGTTGCAAATGACAGGCAATTTTCAAGTGAGTTGTTGTTAATAAAAGCTCCGTAAGCGCCTCCTTTCATGCGAATGTCTTCCCATAACGCTCCTGTGCTTAACTGATGCGTTAGTACAGATTCAGCAACCTGTTCGGGAGTGTCATAAAGAGCGGAGGTTAATGTAACAGCAGCAAACCCAACCTGCAGGGATTTGGAAGCAAAAACCTCCGCTTTTGGTGAATGCTGTTCTTGCAACGTACTGCCATTTGTAAGCGCGTCAGGCTGTAATCTTGGCAGCGGAGGTCCGAACTTTCCGAATCTTAAGGAAGTTTCTCTGCATACATCATCAAGGGCGGAGCCTGTAATATTTACAATAAGGCCTGAGGAAATGATTCTTTCCTTAATATATTGCAATTTTTTAATTATTTCCCCTGTATTCAATTTAACAAGCTGATGAGCAAAACTAATCTGCGAAATACCGCCCCATTTTTCTTCAATATTTTTTGAACGTGAGTTAAAACGTCCTGCTCTGCCTGACGCGTAAATATGACCCATCGGAGCAAGGCTGGAATCAATTTCATTTTTCATTTCAAGAACAAGATCATTAATACGCCTTGCATCTGAAAAGTCAGCCTCGTCAATTATTCGCAGGGTAAAGTCCAGCGAAGGCGCGGTTTTTTCATCGAGGCATTTCATCCTGTATGTGATCCAGTCCCTTCCTGATAAATCAAAATTACCTGATGCGGTTTGCAGGTAAAGCGGCGCTCCTCTTACAGCAGAGCCTGTATGAAGAAGCGCGTTTAAACTTCCGACAGTGCGCGCCATCAGGCTTGACACTTCGCCGTAATCCATTCCAGGAAGCCCAACCGATACAGCCGCTCTTGAGAAGAATAAAAGCCATGGATAATCATCATCCGGGAAAATATCCACAGGAAAAGACAGATCAATATAGGTAATGCCGTTTGTATAAAGATCATGGCAGAGAGCCGGAACTCCGCGCAAATCATCATAACGGCGCGGAATAAAATCATCTTTAACAAAAAGATCGCTACGCGAAAGATGCGGAATTGACGCGAGAACCTCAGACGTATCGGCTTCGCTCTGTATTTTTTCAAGCTCTTTTGTTTTTTCTGTGATTTGCCGCTTTTCATCTTCGCTCATTTTATTAACCATATCTGAAAGCGACTGTGAAAGTATTTCTTCCTGTTTCGTTAAAAAATCATCCCTTGGTTCGATGATAACAAGCGCGCGGTGCGGGTTATTCAATAAATATTTTTCAATCAACGATTCGAAATATCTGTTATTAAATTTGATATTCTCCTTTAATTTTGCGATAGGCCCCTGAATTAACAGACTTTCCCACGGTTTACATCCGTGCAGCCACGCACGAAGGGAGCGGCGCATCCAGACAAGTGAGAACGGACCTCCTGAACGGCGGATTTCCCGCTGGGAAAACTCTAACGCCAAAAGAGCTGCTTCTATTTCCTGCTCTGGGATACCTTCTTTTACAAGACGGCGAAGCTCTCCTGTAACTAACCCTTCGACTGCCGTGCTCATCTGCTGCGCGTCTCCTTCAACGCTCTTTAATCCTGCGACAAACAGGGTTTCTCTTATCTCACCTTCAAAACCTGTTACCGGAGCAATATCTTCTCCGAGGCCGGATTCTATAAGAGCTCTTGTTAACGGAGAACCGTCATGTCCCAAAAGAATCTCCGTTAACGCAGCCAGCGCGAGAATTTCATCGGTATCGGCAATATCGCAGCAGAGCCAAGAAAGAAAAATTGTGGATTTACACTCGCTTCCCGCAGGGCACGGTATATGAAATTTCCTGGGTTCTTTCCATCGTTCGGTCTTTTTCACAGGTTCGCATGAACTGCCGCCTGAAAGAGATGAGAAAAAATGAGCGTTTAAAAATGCAAGCTGCTTTTCTGTCGGGATATTACCTGCAAGAAATATTTTGCAATTGGAAGGGGAATAACGCGCGCGATGAAATTCTTTAAGACCTTCCCATGTTAATTGAGGAATTGCTTCAGGATCGCCGCCTGATTCAAAGGCATAAGGAGTACCTGGCATTACTGCCTTAACTGACCAGAGGTTTGCGTAAGCGTCAAGCGACGAATAAGCGCCTTTCATTTCATTGTAAACAATTCCAGTAATTGAAAGCTTTCCATCATTGTACTCAAGCCTGTGTCCTTCCTGCATGAATGTCCACTCAGGAAGCAGCGGACGGAAAACCGCCTCTCCATATACTGACATTAAATTAAAATAGTCGTGTTCATTTACGGAGCTTGCAGGATAAATTGTTTTATCGGGAAAGGTTAAAGCGTTTAAAAAGGTCTGAAGACTTCCCTGCGCAAGAACAATAAACGCGTCTTTTAATGGATAACGTTCTGAGCCGCATAAAACAGAATGTTCAAGAATGTGGGGAGCACCGGTACTGTCATCCGGAGATGTAGCAAAAGCAAACGAAAAAAGATTTTCATCGTCGCTGTTTAAAATATGAAAGACTTCCGTACCGCATTTTTCATGTTTAGCCCAAATTCCGGTTCCTTTTAATTCATCAAGGTCCAGCACATCAAGAATGACAAACCCGCTGTCCAGTATCTGCCCTTTCTTTAAATCTGTTCTAAAAATTGATTTATATTCCGTATTATTATTCATACAAACACATCCTCATCGCTGTAAAACAAAATATCTCCTCTCTCACGAGCAACCCTGAACCATGCTAAAAAATCCCTTGCGGCAGTGTCGCATTCGCGTTTTGCCACTGTTCCAAGAAGTTCAAATTCTTCGCGGATTGCTTTTCTTCGTACAGCAGAGACACAAGAAAGAATTTTTTCACTGAATTCATTTCCTCTACCTTTTAATAAAACCGCGATTTCACGCTCCGTCATGGTTTTTAATTTATCCTGGATGGGGCGATCAACTGCGTCTGTTATATCGTTAAGCGTAAATAATTTATCCTTAAGACTGTTCCCGATTTCAGGATCGTCTTCTTCAATTTCACTTAGCAGTCTGTCGCCGAAAGAATAACCGCTATGCTTTAAAATTGCCGCAAGGGTCTGTATTCCGTCAATTTCAATGTCTTTCGCTCCTCCCGCGATATTTCTTACTTTTTCCTTTAACGCCGAGGAAACCTGCTCAAGCACTTCAGGTGAAACTTCCTTTTGATGCGCTATACGCAGAACTACTTCCGCAATGCTATCTGACGGAAGCCTGCATAAAACATCCGCGGTAAGTTTTGGCGGCATTCGGGAAAGAATTAGCGCCGAGGTTTGAGCCGACTCGTTTTTTAAAAGCATTGCAAGCTGCTCTGTGGAGAACTCTTCCAGAAAACCGAAAAGGTTTTCTTTTGATTCAGGAATAGCTTTATTTAAAATCTCTTCACCTTTTTCCGCTCCCTTTGCGGCATAAAGGATACGGCGCGCTGTCTCAATACCGCCCTTTGTTGTGCCGTAAGCTTTAAATTCCCTGTTTGAAAACAATGTGTTAAATTCTGCGAGTATCTCTTCTCTTTCATGCGACTTTATTATTTTTATCTGCGCGATTTCTTTTGATATCTCATGGACTTGCTGCGGTTCAAGTTCGGCAAGAATTCCCGCTGCCTGATTACTGCCAATAAGAATTAGAAACTTTGCCACTCTTGAATATTTCGAATCTTTTAAAGATTTTTCTTTGCTTTCTTTACCCTGCTCTCCGTAAATCAGGTGAAAATCATTATATTTAACCGGCTTGGTTTCTTTATAAAAGGCCTGTGTTTCTTTTTTTACCTGACCGCCAGGTTTTCCGTCATCTTTAAGCTCCGGATTAGCTGTCTGGTTCATGGTATTTTTATACATATTAATACCATGCCGCAGTATATTCCCCATATCTAATTATTGTATTATATTAAATAAGTAAATATAAGATACCAGAAAACTTCACCGGAGAAACCTCTGATAAAGGATTCGGATATTAACAGGAAAATAATGCATAAGCAATTTAAGGTAATATTTCTGATAATTATTATTACAGCCTTTAGTTACTGCGCCGAAAAAAAAACCGTACTAAATATAGAAACAGAACAAAATACAGAAATAATTGAAATAGAAGAAATTAAAGAGCCTCCTGTTCCTGCAAGAGCTGAACTTGTTATGAAAGCTCTGATGGCAGCATACCCGGAAAAGATTGAACAGGTAGAGTTTCAAAATGATGACTGGGCTCTTCTTTTAAGGGGTACATGGTATTATTACGCGGGAGGAAGGCTTCTGCCTGAAAATGAACTTGAAAATTCGTCCAACTACAGATCTATGCAGTTTTATAATTACCCCGCGGATCTGCCTGAATGGGTCGACAGGACTGATGAAGAGTCAAGACGGTATTCAAGCTGGACAAACACAAGTAATAGCGGCAACAGAAGCCAGGTACAAGTCCGCCGTTCAAACTTTTTCCTTGATTCTTTATGGCAGGCGACAACACAATATGAAACAGAAAAACGTCTTGTCAATTTTATTTTTTTCGGAAAACAGGCAAAGGTTCATCAGGAAATACATGAGAAGCTCATTATTGTAGAAGCGAAGGTACGGGAAATTGCGCGTACAGAGCCGGAAGTTCAAACATGGATAAACAATATCGGTACACTGGAAAGTTACGGATGGCGCAACATCGCTGTAACGGATTCGCGCTCTTATCACGCGTTTGGGCTTGCTGTCGATATCCTGCCAAGATCATTGGGAAGGCTGCAAACATACTGGTTGTGGACATCTCAGTACGGAAGAGACTGGTGGAATGTTTCATACAGCGAAAGATACCATCCGCCTGTATCTGTTGTAAAAGCTTTTGAATCGCACGGTTTTGTCTGGGGAGGAAAGTGGCAGCAGTTTGACACAATGCATTTTGAGTACAGACCGGAAATATTGATTTTGGCCGGGTCAACAGTTATTGGCCTGAATGATTGATAGCCATGAAGATTCATCCAACAACGAAGCCATGATCTGCGCAGAAAAAATCAGTATTAAGCCGCAATATTAATTCTTTCTCCCAATAATGACTTGAATTCTTTCTCATCGAGAGTCTCTTTTTCCAATAGTGCGGCTGAGATACTATCAAGGATATCGCGACGATCTTCCAGGATCTCTTTTGCTTTCGCATACTCAGTTTCAATAATACGCGCAATTTCTTCATCAACATACTGCTGTGTACTTTCGGCATATTCGCGCTGGAAAGAAGGTTCCTGCTTTTCCTGCCCCGTCATGCTCATCCCGCGTGAAGTCAGCGCGACATTACGGAAACGATCGCTCATGCCGTAATCAGTTATCATTTTACGTGCGATGTCAGTCGCCTTTGTAAGATCGTTAGCCGCTCCTGTTGAATATTCGCCTGAAATCATTTCTTCGGCTATCCGCCCGCCAAGAAGAATGTCTATCCTCCCTAAAAGATCGGATTTGGTTACAGTATACCGGTCCTCAACAGGAAGCTGCAGTGTATATCCAAGCGCATAGCCGCGTGGGATAATGGAAATCTTCTGAACAGGATCAGCGTTAGGCGTAAAGGCCGCAATCATTGCGTGCCCCGCTTCATGATAGGCAGTGAGTTTTCTTTCTCTCTCTTTTAAAACTCTGGTTTTTTTCTGAAGACCAGCTATGGTTTTTTCAATCGCTTCGTCAAAATCGCGTTGAGCTATCATTTTACGTCCTGCTCTGACTGCCAGAAGAGCTGCTTCATTTACAATATTCGCCAAATCCGCTCCAGAAAAACCTGATGTCACACGTGCGACTACTTCAAGGTCTACGACAGGATCAAGTCTGACAGGCGGCCTTGAATGTATTTTCAGAATTTCTTCCCTGCCCTTAAGATCCGGCCTGTCTACAAGCACCTGCCGGTCAAATCTGCCAGGGCGAAGAAGTGCGTGATCCAGAACATCAGGTCTATTTGTGGCAGCCAGGATGATAAGACCGCTTGTGCCGTCAAAACCGTCCATTTCAACAAGAAGCTGATTGAGCGTTTGCTCACGTTCATCATTGCCTCCTGAGATATTATTTATTCTACTTTTACCGATAGCGTCCAGCTCGTCAATAAATACGATACACGGAGCTTTCCCTCTCGCCTGTTTAAACAAATCGCGTACCCGTGCAGCTCCGACGCCGACAAACATTTCAACAAAGTCAGCGCCGCTCATCCGGAAAAATGAAACACCGGCTTCTCCTGCGACGGCGCGCGCAAGAAGAGTTTTACCCGTTCCTGGAGGGCCGACCAAAAGTACACCCTTGGGTATTTTCCCGCCGATTTCCCTGTATTTTTCAGGGCTTTTTAAAAAGTCGACAACTTCAACAAGTTCTTCCTTCGCTTCATCAACTCCGGCAACGTCACTAAAGCGTGTTTTAACATCTCCGTCCGCAACAATAACCGCGCGGTTCTGCCCGACAGAAAGAACATTGCTGCCCATATTACCGATGCGTTTAATAACAAAGCGCCATATCAGAATAAAAAATGCAATCGGCAATACCCAACTTAAAATAAAATTAAGGATAGCACTTCCTTCCTGAGAAACTGCACCGTATGAAACATTTTTGTCATCCAGTAATTTAATGAACTCAGGATCATAAATTGATACTGTGCGGTAAACCCTTTCCTGCTGTATCGAATCGTAAGTCCGCGTTATCGCGGTTCTTGATTGATTCCTGACATTTGGGTTTGTATAGCCTGTAAAATATGAATCAGTTATTTCTACGCGCTTGATTACACCTGATGAGATTAATGCTTTAAATTCAGAAAAATCAATTGCGGGATTTAATCTGCTTAAAAATACAAAGTTAAAAAGGCTCATTCCCACCAAAAGAATCGCAAGGTAGATAAGAAGATATTTCCAGCCTCCGAATCCTTTAAAATCCGGCAGTTTACCTCCGCCGAATGGAAACATGGGACCACCTTTATTATCATTCCTGTCACCGGAATTATCGTTCATATGTTTTTTATCCTGAAGCTCAGTATACCATATAAAAGTACTTTCATGCTACTATGTAGCATATGAAATGCTCAAGCTTTTCTGCGGACAGCCTGCCTCCCCTTTACTTAATTGACGCGTACGGATTAATTTATCGTTCTTATTTTGCATTTCTGACACATCCTTTGCGAAACAACTCAGGGAAAAATATATCTGCCTTGTTCGGGTTTTCACGTACAATAATTTCGTTGATTGAGGACGGAGCACCAGCCGCAGGAGATGACGGTAAACTTTCCGACAAATTTATTATACCTTTGCGTCTGGCCGCTGTTTTCGATTCACGGACTCCTACATTCAGGCACAGAATGTACAGTGAATATAAAGCGAACAGGCAAAAAACTCCGGAAGATTTACACGAGCAGGTTCCGTTGGTCGAAGAATTTTTGACATCGCTTGGGATTCAATGCCTAAAAGCCGAAGGTTTTGAAGCTGATGATATTATTGCAACTCTTGCAGAAATCTGCAGGAAAGAAAAAAGACAATGTTATATTCTTTCATCAGACAAGGATTTACTGCAGCTTGTAGGTGGCGGAGTATTTGAGCTGCGCCCTTCAAAAATAAACAGAAAAGATCCAGGATCCGCGAACGCAGGCCCTTCATTGGAACTTCTGGGCCCTGATGAAGTTAAATCTGAATGGGGTGTAGAGCCATTAAAAATCCTTGACTTTCTTTCTCTTGCAGGGGACGCCTCAGATAATATACCAGGCGTTAGGGGAATAGGAGAAAAAATAGCGTTAAAACTAATAACGCGTTACGGTTCACTGGATGATATATATAAAAACATCTCCGCAATAGAAGGTTCCGCCGGAAGAAAGATGGCCGAAGGTAAAAAAAGCGCTTACCTTTCGCAGACACTTGTCAGGCTGCGGAACGATGTAGAGCTGCCGGTTTCAGGCATAGATGACTTATCCATAGAAAACCTTGATAAAGCCTCAGGAGCTGCTGTATTGATACGTGAAGGAATCCGCCAAAACGCAAAAATTTTAACCCGGCATTTAAATAACGCAACCACAATCCGGCACATTGAGACGAAACCAGATTTGTCAGACGCGGATAAAATAAAAAATAATGCTTTAATTTCAGAAATATTAGGACAGGCAGATCAATCGCTTGTCGGAGATGGTATATATAAAACGATTCTGGACATTAATGAGCTTAAATCGGTTATTGAACAGGCTAAAAAACAAAAGCTTATAGCCGTTGACTTTGAAACTGATTCTCTTGATGCATGGAATTCACGTCCGATTGGCATCTCGCTGGCTTTAAAGCCAAAAGAGGCATTTTATGTACCGGTCGCTCCTCACGGCAAAAAAACAGATAACAAAGAAGGCGAGGCAGATTCGCAGTTAGTCTCGGATTTTATCAATCCGGATAAAGTGAAAGAACTGCTTTCTCCTTTATTTGCAGATAAAGAAATGACAATAGCTGCGCATAATGCAAAATTTGATTACAAGGTAAGCCGCGGCTGGAACATTGAAAGATGGCAATGTAAAATTTGGGATACAATGATAGCTGCATGGGTCGCGAATCCTGAACGCAACAGTTATTCGCTTGATTCGTTTGCATCATATTTATTTGAATGTACACCTGTTAGGTTTGGCGACATTGTAAAGAAGGGAGAAACAATAGACTCAGTGTCTCTGGAAACAGCAACGAATTATTCATGCGAAGACGCGGACTATTGTATCAGAATGAAGCATTACCTTGAGCCTGAATTAAAAAAAACAAAGTCAATTGACCTTTTTGAAAATCTTGAAATGCCTCTGCTGCCTATTCTTTCTGAAATGGAAGGCGAAGGAATAAAAATTGAACCTAAATCTCTGTTAAATTATCAAAAGGAGCTGGCAGTTGAGCTGGACAAGATTCAATCAGAAACATGGAGAGTTGTAGGACATGAATTTAACCTATCATCTCCCAAACAGCTTCAGGAAGTGCTGTTTGCCGAACGTAAGTTAAACCCGGGGAAAAAAACAAAAACCGGTTATTCAACGGATGCGTCCGCGCTGGAGAAACTCGCGCGCGAAGATCCCGTTCCCGCATTAATTCTTCGCCACCGTATTTTATCAAAATTAAAATCAACATATGTAGATACGTTAGCGGACATGGCGGACGCCAAAGGCAGAATTCACACAAATTTTGTACAGACGGGAACCGCTACAGGCCGTCTTTCCAGCCGCGAACCAAATCTGCAGAACATCCCAATACGGGCAGAAGAAGGAAGGCGTATACGCGAGGCATTTACCGCCAAACCAGGCTGCATCCTCATTTCCGCAGACTACAGCCAAATCGAACTTGTAATCCTTGCTCATCTTTCACAGGACAAAACCCTGATATCAGCATTTAAGGGAGACCGGCCTTCAAGTGACGCAAATCCTGGCAAAGAAAAAAAGGGATTTCAGGATGTACACGCCCGCACTGCGGCGCTTATTTTCGGTATTGATGAAAAAGATGTAAAAAGCGAGCAGCGCCGCATAGCAAAAGTGATCAACTTCGGAGTGATTTACGGCATGAGCGCTTTCCGCCTTGCCAATGAACTAAACATAAGCAGCGCAAATGCGCAAGAATTTATCGCCGCTTACTTTAATACCTATTCAGGCGTACGGCAGTTTATCGAAAACCTTATCGCAAAAACAGAACAAACCGGCTATGTGACAACAATCTCTGGGAGGCGGCGCTATATCCCGACAATTAATTCGCGTAACAAAACAGAAAAATCCGCGGCAGAACGAATTGCGGTTAACACTCCCATACAGGGGTCAGCGGCTGATATCGTAAAAACAGCGATGATCAATGTTGACAGGCAGTTAAGAAAGGAGCGCGGTAGCGCAAAATTACTTTTACAGGTTCATGATGAATTAATCCTTGAGTGTCCGGAAGATGAGGCCGGTAAAACGGTTAAATTGGTTAAATGTGAAATGGAACAGGCCGCAAGCCTGAGCATTCCCTTGCGTGTAAGCGTAGAAACAGGAGCCCGCTGGGGTGATTTTCATTAACAGGCCGGCAGAGAAAAGAGTTTTATGAGCCAAAATACCATCGACAGGCTGATTTCATTATTCTCAAAACTGCCTGGAATAGGGAAAAAAAGCGCAGGCAGAATCACATATCACATTCTGGATTCAAGTCCGGCTCTTGCTCAAACATTGGCAAATGAGTTAACAGGACTTCATCAGGCAATTAAGCGGTGCAGTATTTGCGGCGGCTTTACAGAAACTGATCCCTGCTTTATCTGTTCCGATCCTGGACGAGATAAATCAGTTATCTGCATTGTTGAATCCGCGCAGGATATGCGCGTAATTGAAGAAGGGCGGGAGTTTACAGGGGTTTATCATGTCCTTGGCGGATTAATCGCTCCGCTGGAGGGAATAAATCCATCGAATCTTACCATCAATAAACTAATCAGCCGCTTGCATACAGACAGGGTAAAAGAGCTTATTCTTGCGTTAAATCCAACAGTTGAAGGCGATACGACAGCACTATACCTGCAGAAAACGCTCAAAGATTATCCGGTAGAAATTTCACGGCTGGCATCCGGAATGCCTGTCGGCGGAAACATCGAATACATCGACAGACTGACACTATCACGAAGCTTCCGCGGCAGAGTAAAAATATAAACTATTGAATATCATGCCATTCCTGGAAAGCCTGGGATGTTCAATCCGCCTGTCATACCGCCGACTTCACAGCTAATCGCTTCCTTTACTTTGGCCATACCGTCAGTGAAGGCCGCCATAATTAAATCCTGAAGCATCTCTGTATCACCCATTGTTTGAGGCGTAATACGCACGGCAAGTACTTCCAGCTTCCCGTTAATATCAATTTCAACAAGTCCTGCACCTGCAGATCCCGTAGCGGTAATGGTTCCGAGTTTTTCCTGAAAACCGCTCATCTGTTCCTGAATTTTCTGCGCGTTCTTTAACACATCAAATGGATTAATATTCATATTTACTCCAGCTTTATTTACTGAACAATTGTTCCGGGAATAACCGATAATACATTCTCAACCTGAGGCGGAATTGAATTATCCCTTACGCTTTTTCGTAAAACACTGTCCCACATGGGAGCATCGTCATCGGCGGCGTTTTCTTTCTGCGCAATCACCCGCTGAAGTTCATCAGCTAACGAACGTCCTCCGTCATGGTCTCCGGAAAAAGATGCGCTGCTGCTTACTGTCATGCCGCCTGCCGCACCTCCTGTGGAAGACAGCCTGTCCGCAGTGCTGTTACCTGAAGGCTCATACCCATAGCGAGATTCTTCGTTATGCGGGACCAAATGAGTTTTCCCTGAAACCATACTGCGGCGTGCATCATCAATTGCGTCTTTTAATTCAGATGGAGAGACCCATTTGCTTAACCATACAAGCTTGGAAACAGCTGTTTCAAGTTCAAAACGGGGAGAAACGGAATAACGAATATCGCGGTAGCAGTCAAGCAATATATCAAGCGCCCGTTCCAGTCGGATTGAATCCAGCACATCAAGCGTCTGTACGGAAAAAAGCGATGGGCGGTAACCCAAAAGCGATTCTCTTGTTATTCCATTTTTCAGAAGAAGAAGACTGCGGTAGAAACCTGCAAGATCAATAACAAACTGTTCTATCGCAACGCCGCCTGATAAAATCTCATCGGTAAGCGCAAATGCGGCAGGTGCATTATTTTCAGCGCAGGACTGCGCAAGAGCATTTAATTTATCAAGTCCTATAATACCCAGTTTTTCGCGGATTAAACTGCTTTGTATATTGCCTGCAGAAAAAGAGACAACCTGATCAAAAAGGGTAAACGCATCGCGTAAACTTCCTGTTGATTCTCTTGCTATCCAGAACAATGCATCGTCTTCAGCATTAATTCCGTTTTCAATACATATGTTTTTAAGTATTCCCTGAATTGTCTCAACTGGTATAAGCCTGAAATTAAACTGCTGGCAGCGGCTTTTAATCGTAGCGGGAACTTTATGCAGTTCTGTTGTCGCAAAAATAAAAACAATATACGGCGGCGGTTCTTCTATTGTCTTTAACAAAGCGTTAAAAGCCTGATTGGAAAGCATGTGCACTTCGTCAATAATGTAAACTTTGTATCGACCTGCCTGCGGCGGAAAAAGAACCTCATCCCTTATTTGCCGCACGTCATTAACTGAATTATTGGAAGCACCGTCTATTTCGATTACATCCATGCTTGCACCCTTGCTGATTGCGCGGCAGTTATCGCATGTTTCATCGTCTTTGCCGCAAGGTCCCGTATCAAGTCCTTTTTCGCAGTTTAGGGAACGTGCAAGAATTCGCGCCGCGCTGGTTTTGCCGCATCCTCTCGGCCCAGAAAAAAGATAAGCGTGTGCGATTGATCTGTTTTTAAGCGAGTTTTTAATGGTAGAAACAACAAATTCCTGTCCTGCCAGTTCATCAAAGGTTTTAGGTCTGTATTTAGAAGCGGTTACTTCGTATCCTGAGGCTGCCATGAAACCAGCATAACATTTAATTGTATTATGGAAAAGGGAGTGCAATGCCTCATGCAAAGCTGTATCGAACCTTTAGCCCGCAGCCGCAAAGAACCGTACAACATGTTGTACAAGGTTATTACAACACATTGTACAAGGCTAATATAAACCTTTGTACAAGGCTAGTACAACACATTGTACAAGACTAGTACAGTCCGCTGTACAATGGCTGTACGGGAAGCAACTGGCTTCCAGGACAGCCGCAACTCTATTAAACCTGTTTTACAAACAAAAAACCGGTACAAAAAAAAGTACCCTGCGCCAGGATGGCCGCGGCGCAGCAGGAATCCGCTTACCGTTGCTTCCTTCCGGACCTGGCGGGGTTGGGCGGCGCCTGCTCGCACGGTTCCTGACATAGGGTTACTAATACTATTACAACACAAGGCAGCCGGTCAATACAGAAAAATCATCATGTTTGGTTATTTCAAAGCATTCACATTTCTTGAATTCAATAATGTATAAAAAAAATCCGATAGGTGAATATAGGGATAATAGTATGAAAAAAAATGAATGTATTGTGGTTTTATGTGTATTAATGCTTTTTTTGTCAGCAGGTACTGTGTTTTCACAATTTAAGCTTGATGATTTAAGGGATGCGGCAGATGATTTTTCAGCAGCAATGACAAAATCATTGCCGTTTAATTCAACATTGGGTTTGAACTGGTCTGATGCGTATATCGGACAGTTTTTAAGTGCGCCGCCTCATATTGGCGTCGGCGTCTCTGCAGGATTTACTACCTTAAAATTGGACTCCATTAATAAATTAATGGAGTATTTTAAATATGAAATTCCGCTTAATAATTCAGTTGGTTTCCCGCTTCTGGCATATACTCTGGAGACAAGGATAGGAGGTTTTATGCTGCCTTTTGATATTGGCGCAAAATTCGGCTACCTGAATACATCCAACATGAGTATATTTGATTCTTTTGGAGTAAATATTGATTATTTGCTATTGGGCGCAGATATTCGTTTTGCGTTAATTGACAGTAAATTACTCCCGGTAAGATTATCAATCGGTGCAGGCTATAATTATTTAAAAGGCGGATTATTAACAACCCTGAATACAGGATCCAGTTATAACTTTAATGCTCCAGATTCATTGGGAGGCCAATCCTATATTCTTTCAATAAGCGATATAGATTTAGGCCTTCTCTGGCAAACCAATGTTTTGGAATTAAAAGCACATGTTTCATTTCCATTGTTTATCATTACTCCTTACACGGGAGTCGGAGCAAGTTATTCATGGGCAAAAACCGGATATCAGGTAAAATCGGAAGTAACAATAAACGGCGGGTCTCCTGACAATGAGATAATTAATATCTTAAAAAACTATTTTGGCGTTACAGACATAAGCGGTAAAGGTTTTGAATCATTAAATGAAATATCAAGCTGGAATGTTCGGGTTTACGGAGGATTATCCCTAAATTTGACTGTGATTAAATTAGACTTAACATTGATGTATAATACAAAGGATTCCGCTTTCGGAGGAACTTTTGGAGCTAGATTCCAGCTTTAGCCAAATAAAAAACCCGCTGAAAAGCGGGTTTTTTATTTTCTAAGGCTGTTCCAAAACTTATTATATTTTAGAACAGCTCATTTGATAATAAAAAAACTCCCCGGGAAAAGGAGGTGAGGAAACCCGGGGAATTACTGAGGTACGTCAGCAGAAAAGCACTAGATGACTGATTGTTTAGATGATTTAATAACGCTTTTATCTGAGTAAAAGTCCTGTATTAAAGCCAAACATCATTTGCTGGTTTCATCTAGACCGTATCATCAGTTATTGTCAACATAATAATTTTCTGACAGAAGGTCAAGTGTTTTCGTTATATTGACATAATTCCTTATCCGATATAGAGATTGCCTTAATTAACTCGAACAATAATCCGCATATAAAAACTGCAATGTTCGATAAACTTGATTTAAATATTACTAAAAAGAATCTTGAATTATTATATAATGAAACTGGAATACATTTTCTTAACATTATATAATAAATCATGAATAACTCGCACACACACAGTCAGGAAATCGCGGAATTCGCGGGAAGGATCAGAAAAAACATCGAGACTGTTTTTCTCGGTAAAACTGCAGTTATAGACACGATTATAATCGCATTTCTCGCACGCGGGCATGTGCTTTTGGAAGATGTGCCCGGTACAGGAAAAACAATTCTTGCGCGGGCATTCGCCGCCAGCCTTGATTTGAGCTTCGCGCGGATACAGTGTACTCCCGACCTTTTACCGGCGGATATCCTGGGTATTTCTGTCTGGCGGCAGGCTGAGGAATTTGACGATAAAAAAGGGCGTTTTATCTACAACCCAGGCCCAATTGTAAATCAATTTATATTAGTTGATGAAATTAACCGCGCGACACCAAGAACCCAATCCGCGCTGTTGGAAGCAATGGCTGAATCACAAATAACAGTAGACGGCAGCCGCATTGCTCTTCCTGAGCCTTTTTTTGTAATAGCTACGGAAAACCCCGTTGAGTTTGAAGGAACCTTTCCGCTGCCTGAAGCGCAGAAAGATCGTTTTTTGATTTCACTCGGCATCGGATATCCTGATGCGGATTCGGAATCCCAAATGCTGGAAAACCAGCGCCGTATTACGCATCCTGTAACGGATATCAAAAGTGTGGCAGCAATAGGAGAAATCGCACCGCTTCAGGAAGCTGTAAGCCGCATACATGTTGAAAAAACGGTCAAGGATTATCTTCTTGCGCTTGTTAACGGAACGCGGCAACATCCGCAGTTAAGAGCGGGCATCTCTCCGCGCGGAAGCCTTGCGCTGTACCGCTCGGCTCAGGCATTGGCAGGGATCAGGAACCGCGGTTTTGTTACACCGGAGGATGTAAAGGAAATGTCCGGGAGCGTTTTCCGCCAGCGGCTTCTTTTGACATCGGAAGCAATAGTCCGCGGAATTACTCCCGACAGAATCATTCAGTCAATACTTGACTCAACGCCAATTCCTGAATACCGGACTGCCTGATGAGCGTCTCTCATTGGGATAAAATAAAACTGCCGGGGAAAAAATTTTTAATCTTCGGAATAATTTTATTATCTCTCGTCTTTATTTTCACTCCGGCGGCGATGGTACAGTTCTTTTGCCTGTTTTTTATTTTTATCTTTGCAAGTTCAAAATTATACTCTGAATATCTGATAAGAAACATTAAAGTAAAACGCATGGACTGCGAACTTCGGGTATTCCGTCATGAATGGGTGCGCATCGAATTAAAAATTGAAAATCATGGATTGCTTCCCGCCTTTATGCTGGTCGCAGGAGACATACCAGGCGATCTATCAGTAATCAGAATGACAAAAACATTCTGTACTTTATTCAGACATACATGGACTTATCTCCGCTGGGAAGGATTATGCGCAGAAAGGGGTGTGTTTTCCATCGGTCCTGCGGTAATCAAGGGAGCCGATCCTCTAGGTCTGTTTCCGTTTCACCTGACAGCCGGGGAAACAACAAAGCTTTATGTTTATCCCTCGGTCCGTTCAATTAATCTAAAAAAAATTAAAGGCACTCCGCTTGGAAATATTATCAGCACCAATCCGCTGTTCGAGGATATTACACGTTACAGATCGCTTCGCCCGTATAATCACGGGGATGAAAGGCGGAGAATCAATTGGAAAGCAAGCGCTCATATATCAACAGGATCTCAGACACAATCCTGCGGTCTTCTTGTAAATGAATACGACGCTGCCGCTTCATTTCCTGTTATGATATTTCTAAATGTTGGTTATAATGCATATCCAAAAAGAAACAGAAGGCAAGCTCTTGAACGGACAATTGAAGCAGCTGCAGCTCTTTGTTTAAAATCTTCAAGGGAAAGACAGACGCTTGGCATCATTATCTATAAATCATGCCAGGATGAAGGTATTTGCGTTATATCCCCCGCGACTTTCACGCTAATTCCAATCCTTGAACGCCTTTCAGCGCTGGATTGGTCAAGCCCTGCAGATACAGGAATACAAACAGGCGATCCTGAGTATATATATAACAGCCTGATGACAATAATTAATTTCGGCAGGCAGCTTTCTTACGGAACAAGATACCTGTATGTAGGACCTGATCTCGGAAATGAGGCGTATATCACTCTTAATATGCTGAAAAAACATCATCTTTCACTGGAATACCTTGTTATAGACGAAAAAACGTTGCTCCCAATAGTTCCCGGCAACTCTCCCCGGTACCAGATAAAGGAAAGCGGTTATGAAATCATCTGACACCGGAAGTCTTCCGGCAAAAAGATCGGATAACAGCCTGCTTTCCAGCAGCCCCATATATTCCATTTTGGCAATTTACATGCCTTTGACAGTGCTTGCCGCGTTTATATATTTGCTTGAAGCGCTTGCCTCCGCTCATTTACATTCAATTTACCTGATTACAGGAGGCGCAACAGGCGCAATCGCAGCTTCTTTTTATTTTGACTTTATGAAAGATATCAAATCCAGCCATAAGCCGGCAAACATCCGCGGCGGAATTATCATTATAATATTGGTTTATATATTGGCATCGTTATTCTTCTCTGAAAAACATTTTACAGAACGGTTTCTGCCGAATTATGCGAACATTCCGGCTTCTTTATGCGCTCTTTATGCATGGGTTTATGTAATTATACTCAAACAGTTATTTTACGCCCGCAAACAGTTCGAAGCAATTTCGGAACAATATGAAGGACAGACTCTTAAGGAAAAGTTATTTGAAGATTCAGCGTTGCTTCAATATACAGATGAAAATATTAATAAAGCGCAGCGCAGTTATTTTTTTCAACTTGGTATTATCGGCATTCTCGCCCTCTCCTGCGTAATTTTTAAAATAACAATACCGCTGCCATTATATTTTTTACTTGTGATAATATTGATAAGCGGAGTGTGCATTCACGGACTTTTTGCGATTATTAAATGGGAGCAATATTACGCAGGAGAAGGCATTAACCTTTCAGGCAACGATAGGATAAAACGCGTATTGGCTATAATTGTATTGTCTTTATCTGGCTTTGTTATAGCTTCCCTTCTTGCATCAAACAACAGTATAATTCCCTTCTCGGTTATCATGGCTTTTTTCGCATGGCTGTTCTCGCTTTTCAGACGAACTCCAATGCAGGCCGAACAACCTGAAAAAATAGATCCGTTTATAAACGAAGGTATTCCGCAGGGACTCCCTCAGTTCGGCGAAGAGCCCCCATCTTCTCCGATTTGGGACTTAATTTTAAAATACGGTTCACTTATTTTAAAATACGGTCTGATTATTCTTGTTTCGGTCTTGTTTATAAAATTTATGATTTCGCCTTTGCTTAACAGGGCTGATGTCAGGAATTTACCTTTTTTCCGCAGATTAATTCTGATAATTAAGGAATGGTATACAAGCATAGTAAATGTAATATTTTCTTTTTTTACCCATCTGAAAAAAAACAAAGATATGAAGCTTAACAGATACAATGACGAAGATATAAACCGCACAGCAAGAAATATTTTAAACGCGTATTCAGCGGGCAAAAGACGCGATGTGCAAAAAAGCGTGACTCTTTTTGCCCGCCTGATTATATGGGGTGCAAATGTGCGGGGTACTGCATGGAAACCTTCTCATGCTCCTATGGAGTACTGCATTTATCTTTCCGAAGCATCGCCCGTTATTGTTTCTTCTGCTGATAACAATCTTTTTATACAGAAACAAAACACTGGCATTATTCGTTGCGGAGAACTCTTTGAAAAAGCGCTCTATTCTGCGGACATACTTTCAAATGATGAAAAAAAAGAATTCAAGAATCTAATAGAAGAGATAACATCTGCTTCTAATATTTAATTTTTTTTGACAATCTTTCCCCATGTATCGCGAAGTCCGACTGTCCTGTTAAATACAGGCCTGCCGTTCTTTCCTGTATCAGGATCACGCGCGAAATAGCCAAGACGCTCAAACTGATATATGTCTCCGGGAGCGGCTTTCGAAATCGCACATTCTCCGAATGCACCGGAAATAATTTCCAGCGAACAGGGATTAATGTTATCTGTAAATTCACCGGGCGATCCGTCCGCACGCGCTGTAATCTCCATTGGGCGTTCTTTACTAAAAAGGTAATCGTACAACCGCGCTTCAATCGGTATTGAATGAGAAGCGGATACCCAGTGGATTGTTCCCTTCACCTTGCGGTTATCAGCGCTGCTGCCGGCATTTCCGCCCTTTGTCTGAGGATCGTATGTACAGCGCACTGC
>JGI24694J35173_10000133_pt1 | contig 64816 bp, 53 predicted proteins | sample TergutCo191P1_FD_35173 | JGI IMG/M metagenome (IMG submission 35173) | reverse complement strand
CTCCCTCCTAAAGCTATAATTTAGCAATGATAATAAATAATTATCCTTTATCAGACCGCTGAATATTCCATAATAGTATCCCAAAACAAAGAAAATGTCAATAAAATTAATACATTTTTATCTCAATCCGGTTTCTAGGGTGTTTTAAAGTTAAAATCTGACGTTGTTTTTCCATCGTAACCTGAGTATAAATTTGAGTAGTTAGGATGGAACTATGCCCCAGCATGCGTTGTATGTAACGGATGTCAACATCTTCTTCAAGAAGGAGCGTAGCGAAAGAATGTCTAAACATATGCGGAGTTATTTTCAGTTCGATATTTGCTTTAACGCAAAGACGTTTTATCATAAAACGAACAGATTGTTCAGAAATACGCGATGATAATCTGTTTACAAAAAAAAAGCCGGTATTACGTATACATTCTGTGTTTTTCTCGGAATAGCGCCGAAGGATTGAAAGAACATCGGGATTACCAATCTGTAAAACTCGCTCTTTCGATCCTTTTCCCATAATTCGGATACTGCCGTTTATCAAATCTATATATTGAGCGTTCAAGGAGCATAACTCGGAAACTCGCAGCCCTGTTGCGAATAAAAGTTCAATTATTGCAGCATTTCTTAAAGCTGAGATGCGCGCATTAGCGGTTCGTGTTTGTTTTATTTCCCGATATGCAATTAATAAAATATTTTCTATCATTGTCAGAGGAATAGTTTTAGGCAGTATTTGTGGGATTTGAAATTTTGTTTTTATTTTTTTCATAGGGTTTTCAAGTATAAATTCTTCAAACTCAAGATAATTAAAAAAAGCGCGGACACTAGCGATTTTTCGTTTGGCAGTTCTTGGTAAATAATTTTTATGAAGATACGTTATAAATGCTGATATTTCTGTTTTGACAGGAGTGTTTTCAGATAAAGTGTGTTGTTTTAATTGCTCAAGATCAATCGCGTATGCCTTGATTGTTTTTCTGCTTAGTTTTTTTTGATATAAACAATAATCCAAGTAATTTTGGATTATGTGCTTTAAATTGTTCATATATTACCTCTCTTTCTATAGTGTAAAACTTTATACATAAGAGATATATATTAATTTTTAAATATATTACTACAGCTCGTTTCTCTTTCACCTCTCAAACAATTTTTTCAATTCCTCATGGCTCATCTTCGCAAGCCACGACTCGCCCGACTTTACGGTCATTTCCGCAAGTTCTTTTTTGCTGGAGATCATCGCGTCAATTTTTTCTTCAAAACTGTTCTTTGTAATAAAACGGTGGACAAATACAGTGCGCTTTTGCCCGATGCGGAAGGCTCGGTCTGTCGCCTGGTTTTCAACGGCGGGATTGTACCACAAATCGTAGTGGATAACGCGGCTTGCGGCAGTCAGGTTTAAACCAAGGCCGCCCGCTTTTAAACTGATAAGCATTATACGCGCGGACGGATCATTTTGAAACTTTTCGATTGCGTCCGCGCGCGCCTCCTGACTCAAGCTGCCATGATAAATTAAAGCGGCTTCGCCAAGTTCCTTTTTGATGATTCGATCGAGGCAGTCAAGCGTTTCCACATATTGACTGAAAACCAGAGTCTTTTCCCTGTTAGCTAAAATTTCCTGAAGCAATGTAACAAGAAGCTGCGCTTTGCCTGAAAGTTCAGTAACCGCAGGGCTTTCTTTGTCATAAACGCGGGGATGGTTGCAAATTTGCTTTAATGAAGTGAGAAGATAGAAGATTAATGAGGAGCGTTCCTTTGGATCGATTTCTTTGGACTTCTTCATTGATTCCGCCACGACAGTTTCATATAACGCCGCTTGTTCTTTTTCAAGGACTGCGTATTCGTTTGTAACGATTTTCTCGGGAAGGTCTTTGATAATATTTTTGTCTGTTTTAAGCCGCCTTAAAAGGAAGGGAGAAGTGATCTTTTGCAGCGCTTCCGCCTGCTCTTTACTGCGGTTTACTTCGATGGGGATGCGGTACTGCTCTTTAAAACTTTTTGCGTCTCCAAGATAGCCGGGCAAAATAAAATCAAAAAGAGAGCGGAGATCTTCCAGCCGGTTTTCTACAGGCGTGCCGGAAAGAGCAAGGCGGTATTGCGAGCGCAGATTTTTTACAGTGCGCGAAATCCGCGTTTGTGAATTTTTCATCAAGTGAGCCTCGTCAACCAACAGCAGAGAAAAAGTCACTTTTTTTAATTTCTCCGCATCGCGTACTGTTGTCTGATAAGTCGTGAGAAATACATCGCTCTTTTTGTCAAACCGGCGGCCGTTTCCATGGTAGCGCGTAACATTTAACGACGGCGCGAAACGGCTTAACTCTTTTTCCCAGTTGGTCAAAAGAGCCGCCGGAGCTACGACAAGGCAGCCGTGGTGTCCCTCAAGCTTTTTGTGAAGAAGACCCTCTTCCTTAAGACGCAATATCGCGGTGATGGATTGAATTGTTTTTCCAAGACCCATGTCATCCGCAAGTATGCATCCAAAACCGGAAAGCAAAAGAGAGCAAACCCAGTTGTAACCTCTCTCCTGATAAGGACGCAAACTCGCGTTTAGAGAAGCCGGAATTGGATAGTTGTGTTCCTTAAATATTTTATTAATTGTTTCGCGCTCATCAAAAGCAAGCACGCTGTCGCCTGAAAAATGCGCTTTTAAAAAGTCATTTACATTGGGCTGTGCGCTCTTTGCTTTTTTTAAGAGACGCGAAAATTCCTCCGCCTGCATTTTGACAAAACCGTCTTTAAAACGAACCATCGCTTTTTTAATTTTGACAAGTTTCTGAAACTCATCCATGCTCATCACTTCGTCACCGATTGCGATCTGCCATTCAAAATCCTGAAGAGCGTTTAAATCTAAATATTTTACAAGAGAGCCTTCCGTGTTATTTTTAATCACAAGGCGGGGTTTTAATTCTTTTGCGAGCGACTTGGGAAGATTGACAGTAATTCCAAGACGCGTAAGGAGAGGAGAAGCGTTGTCGAGGAATGATACGAGACGCGGTTCAACAAGATGAAAGTCTTTGCTGGAAAAAAGCTCTTTTATTTCCGGAAGATAATTTGAAAGAGCAACCGGCGCGCGGAGAATTTCAATGTCTTTACATTTGTATAGAGGAGTTTTCTTTACGCCGAGAGTGATATCTTCCTCTTCCTCGATAACTTCCATAGAAATCGCGAAATTCATATACTCAAATGAATCATCCGCACGTTTTGTTAAATCTTTAATTGTGATCGCGTAACGGTAAGCGGAGAAATCAATGTGAAGGACAGAGAGCCATCGGTCTATAGCGATTGGAAGAGAGCGTTTCGCGGGAGAAGAGACATCGATAAACATCCGCATAAAAAACATGTTCAGTAACTGCACGTACTCATTAATTCCCTGTTTTCTATAATCTTCTTTGCAAAATTCATTGCGAATGAGCATAAATTTATTTTTGACCCACTCGCTTAAAAACGCCGCGCTGATTATATCAACAACGCTTCGTCCGCTTACAGTTTTCTTTCCCGCGGAATTTACATGTTTTTTAGTTAAATCAATTTTAAACGACGAAGAAACTGTGAGCAAGCCGCACTCACGTTCCGCTAATGATCTAAGCATTTTCGAAACAGCCGGAAGATTCTCAAACGGACGCCAGATAATTTTTAGCGTATCTTCTTCATCCAGCACAACATACGGAATAAAAGCGCCAGAGGAACAAACAAGATTTAAAAATTTGAAAAGATAAAATAGAAAACTGTAAGACGCCGTTCCGTCTTCAGAAGAAAATTGAATAAAATAATTGGATGCCTCAAATAGCGTATAACGTTTCTTGCCGCCGTTTATATCCTGCGCAATCAATACAGGTTCTGTTCCCGATATAAGGCTTGGACAAAACACAGTCCAAACAGAACGCGAAAAATCATGCTCTGTCTGTTCAAGAGCGTCATCATCATAAGCGGATTCCCACTTTCTCGCTCCGGCACATCGATGGTAAAACTCCGCCATAACAGAGGCAAAGTCTCTGCTGCAAAAAGGCGGCTCAGGCGGCAAAAGCGAAGTTATCAATTCACCGCAGTACGGAATTTCTTCAAAAGCAAACGGCTCGTCAGTATCAATTTTATTTTTCTCTTCATTCAATGAAACGAATGTTATTGCAAACGGCTGCGCTATTTTATGAACCACCGCTTTTCCAAAACGGGCTTCGAGATCCAAACCGCGCAGACGAAAAAGAACATGAGGGTTTGCGTCGATTTCTCCAGCGATAATGTAATAAAGAGCCGCCATGTGCTTGCAAGGATCGCCGTCATCAGGACATGTGCAAGACCTTTTCATCTCGCGCCATCGCGCTGGAATCAGATTGATGCCGTCTTTTTTTAGCTTCTGCAAAAATGTTTCAGGCAATTCGCCCGATGCGATCCTCGCCATAAGCTGCGGATCATTTTCTATCAATTTATAAATTTCTTCCACCCCATTAAGTGGAGGAAAACTTATTATCACTTTGTAAAAGGGGCTGTAGTTTCCTTCGACTTTTGCAATCGCCTTGCCGTCCTTCAGTTCGAGCGAAAGAACCCTTCCTGCGTTCGCATAACGCCTTCCGCGCTCAAGCCGCTCTCCCATCCGGTAACTGTCAAGAACGTCGATGAACCAGCGTCCCCATGGAGTAACACCGTACAAATTTTTCATTTTTCAAATCGTTCTTTTAATTTTTCATATTTTGGGCAAAGGCAGTCTTTGGTTTCGCATTGAGTTTGAAACATGGCTGATTATATCATGAAAAAAGCGTCAGTCACCACACTGTATGATTATATGTATGAAATTTAGTGGAAATTGAATGAAAAATAAGATTTGCAAACAGTAAAACGCTAATTATATCCGCTTGTCTTCGAGTTTTAACAGATTTTTATATTAAATAATTAATTTTTTATGATAGATATCAGTTTTTAGTTGAATTTTTCAATTTTTTTAGATTAGTTTATTAAATATTTTCAATAAAATCACTCAAAAATCAATTTTTAAATGATTTTTATATAAAAACTACATTGAGGTTTGTTAAATTTTAAAGTTTTAAACGTAACTTTTGAAAATATTATTATTATTTCTATCAATATTCAAAATATTCATGATTTTTGAATTATTTGTCAATTTGCAGTGATTTATTACTCTGTATTGTGTAATATTATGTATTTTTTATTTATTTTTCCAGTTTTTTTTATGTAGAAATTTGTATTTTTTGAAAAAAAAATATTAAAATATGGGAAAAATGATTGAAAATACTTGACATTGGCATATGAAGATGTTATATATTTAACATAAGTGAAAGGATTCGGCGATTATTGATTGCCGCTTTCATTTATTGAAGGTTTTGCTATAAAAAAACGTTCGTTTTATATGGCGCAAGACCATTGCGTAGAAAGGGGAGAAAAGGCGGTCGTTGATCGCTTCCTTACGCAAATATTTAGGAGGAAATTGTATGAAAAAACTGTTAGCATTTGCAATTATTCTCACCTTTGTAGCAGGAGCGGCGTTCGCGCAGGTAAGCGGACTTATCGAGACCAGATTGTATTTAGTTGATGTTATTATGAATGATGACCCTAACCCGCAAATCCATGGAGATATCGGAGCTGCTTATCTCCAGATATCCGGTACAAATGACGATGGCACGCTGGGCGGCAGATTCAGATTAAGAGGTACTGACGTAGCGTTCCGCGGAGACAATGGATGGATTTATATGGCATACGCATGGTGGAGACCGATTCAACAGGTACGCATATACCTCGGTATCGATCAAGACGGTATGTTTGACACAGCTTCTATAGCCGGCTGGGCGTTCCATGCAGGCGATAACGATTATATGTTTAACCATCACTGGGATTTCTGGCGCGGCATATTCCCCGGTAACTGGGACGGCTTTGGTTTAGCGTTTTCTTTCTGGCCGATGGAAGGTTTGAATTTAAACCTCGTTGTTCCTGTTGGCGGAATTGGTTGGCCGCAAGCAACAGCATCTCAGGTTAGAACAAAAAAAGATTGGGAAGACATGATATTTAGTCTTAGACTTCAGGGTTCTTACACCATTCAGGATGTCGGCGTAATTCAATTTGCGTATAATATGGGTGATAAAGATCTAACTCCGCAAATCGCGTTTCAAGATGGCGGTCATTTTGGCCGTATTGGACTATCATTCCTTTTAACTTCACTTGATAGTATGAGCATCCTTATTGGCAGTTCATTTGTACCTTATGATGGCGGTGATATACTTATCAGCCCTGGTGTTGGATTCGCTTATTCTGGCAGTAGCTTTGGTGTTAAAGCGCGTGTTGGCGCAAACATCCAGGGTGATAGTAAACAATTCATTAACGCAAACGTAATGCCTTATTTCAACTTAGGTCCCGGACAGCTCATGATCGACATTGGGCTTTCTATGCAGCTTGATAAAGATACTGACAACCTTGGCTGGTATGCGACTCCGGTATTTAGATTGCCAGTCTCGGGCGGCACATTCTCAATTGGTCTCCAATTGTACAGTAACATCAAAATGGGCGGCAACATTGAATTATCCGGAAACACAGATGTCACATTTAGAATGCCGATGCTTCTTCGCTACAGCTTCTAATTGATTTTTACTTAGTAAAAAGGCCGTCCGAAAGGGCGGCTTTTTTATGAACTCATGCTTTTCACCTGCTTCAGGCAACCTTGACTATACTCAAAATATACTTCAATATGGACACATGAAACGTATAAATATATTTTTATTAATTTTGGCGCTTATTACAGCGCTGAACGCGTGTGTAACTACTAAAAAAGCGGCAGAGGAAGAATTCATTGTCGATTTAAACTCACCGAAAATAGCAATCGGAGAAATTGACGTGCAATTCGATTTTATAATGGGAATTGCCGGAATAAAGAAATACAGCATTAATGTGTCATATTTTCCCAAGGAAGACGCTGTTTGCCTTGAATACAAACATGATTTTATGACATATCATCAATTTTGGAGCAGAAGCGGACGGCGGATTTTTTCGGAAGCATTGAAAAAATACAACGAAGATTACGACGCGAGCAATCTTGCCAGAAACTCGAGAAATTCAAAAAAAGCTTACGGATCCGCAAAAGGTTATTTAACGTGGCAGCAGTTCACCTTTTCTGTTCTTGCAATGGGTAACATGAATGTTGAGTTCGGATACATTTTTAAAGACAGAGCGCCTTATTTTTCCGTAAACCAGATGAAGGCGGAATTTATTGAACCAAACGAATTATTCAGAAGAGATAATAACAGAACCAGCCAGGTTATAACATTATATTTTACAAGAGCGCAGGCTGCGGCATTGGAAGTTTTATTCGATCAGCACTATCTGAACGGATTGTCTCCGGGATCATCTTCATCCAGAAGCACTTCCGGCGTTGACAGAGACGATTATTAGCATGGTTCAAAAAGAAGACCTCGATAAATGCGCTTCTCTGATTGCGGAATGCAGAAAAGAAATGGCGGCGCGCATTGTTGGTCAAAGAGAAATGATAGACGGTCTTCTTTCGGCGCTTGTCGCGGGCGGTCATATACTTTTGGAGGGCGTACCGGGACTTGCAAAAACTCTCGCTGTTAAAAGCCTTGCGGAAATTACAGGTTTAAATTTTAAACGAATCCAATTTACTCCGGATCTTTTGCCTGCGGATTTAACAGGAACGATGATCTGGGAACAGGCTAATGGAAAATTTTCCGTGCGCCGCGGGCCGGTTTTCGCGAATGTAATTCTTGCGGACGAAATTAACCGCGCGCCCGCGAAAGTTCAGTCAGCGCTTCTTGAAGCAATGGAAGAAAAGCAGGTAACGATTGGGGATTCAAGTTATCCCCTGCCCGACCCTTTCTTTGTTCTCGCGACAGAAAATCCAATCGAACACGAAGGAACATATTCGCTTCCGGAAGCGGAACTGGATCGATTTTTAATGAAACTCCTTATCAGTTATCCGCAGCCTGTCGAAGAACTCGATATCGTAAAAAACAGTCCGTCTCTTTCCGCGGGTTCTGTAAGCAGAGGATTGCCGCTGTCTCCGGTATTAACCGCGGAAAAATTATCATTTCTTAGAAATATAGCCGACTCAATTCATGTTGATGAAGGAATCAGCAAATACATTGTGTCTCTGGTAACCGCGACGCGGCCTTCTTCCGCGAAGAACGCAAAAAACGCAGCCGACAGCGTTTACCGTTATCTGTCATTCGGAGCGTCTCCAAGAGCGTCAATTGCTCTTTACCGCTGCTGCAGAATTTTAGCAATGTTTGAAGGACGCAATTTTGTCAGCCCGGAAGACGTTAAAACATGCGCGCTTCCGGTATTGCGGCACAGGCTTGTCCTCTCCTATGAAGCGGAAGCCGAAGGCATGGACTCGGACGCAGTTATCGCCAGAATTTTAAGCCATGTTCCCGTCCCATAACGGGAGGAAGAAATGGAAACCAGCGATTTATTACGCAGTATCATAAACCTTCCGTTATTCTCAAGAGGCCTTGCGGATGAAATGCTCGCGGGAAATTTCAGATCGATCTTTAAAGGCCAGGGTATGGAATTTGACGAAGCTCGTCATTACGAACCCGGCGACGATATCAGATCGATAGACTGGAACGCAAGCGCAAGATTCGCGGTTCCTTTCGTAAAAATGTACCGCGAAGAGCGCGAATTAACAATTTTAATTTTACTTGATATTTCACCGTCCATGCACAGAGGCAACATCGCGCGTCAGGGGTTAAACCCTTACGAACAGGGACTTCTGTCCGCGGCATTGATCGCTTTCTCAGCGGAGCATACAGGCCAGCAGGTGGGCGCGTTTTTTTTTGACAAAGACATAGAAAAAGCTTTTCTGCCGCGAAAAGGGCGCAAATCTTTAATGGCGATTGTGATGTCCGCTCTTCAATATCAAAACAGCGTAATGCCGCGCAAAGAAAAATACGGAAGCGATATTACATGCGCAATAACAGCGGCGCAGCGTCTTTTAAAGAAACGTTCGCTTGTCGTTGTAATTTCTGATTTTTACAGTCTGGGCTGGGAACAGGAAATGGGAAACCTTTGCAGGAAACATGATTGCATCGCTCTTAGAATCAGCAGTCCTTACGATCTTCCGTTTCCCGGGCTTATCACTCTTGAAGATCCTGAAACAGGAATACGAATGGAAGCGCCAGCGGGTTTAAATTCTTTTAAGGAGAGCTGGGCTTCCTGGCACCATGAGCGCTCAGTGTTATGGGAAACTCAATGCCGAAAATGCGGCGCGGCTTTTCTTGAATTATCCACAGAGACAGACGCGCCTTCCGCCCTGTTGAAATTTTTCGGCAGCCGCACTCTCGGACAGTACAGAACCAGAAGCGGCTTACGGAAAAAGATATGAAAAAATTTTTGGCGTTGTGCGTCCTAATTTTTTTTACCGCTGGAGCTTACGCGCAGGATTCAAGCGCCGCAAAAGCGGCGAACGCGTATTTAATTCCAAAAGAGATATACGTTGGAGACCGCGCCTCTCTTGTAATTCCTCTTCCTGCCGCAGCGCACGCAAGCGAAAACACTATAATAACATTAAGAACTTTTGATCCTTCTTTTCCTTCCGACCCGAATATTGATTTTCACAGCATTATACTGGAAAGGCATGTATCAGGAAGCAAATTAACGATAGAATTTACGCCCTTTGTTTCCGGCGCGGTTAAATTTCCTGTTATCGAAATAGAAAAAGAACATTTCCCCAATCTTTCTGTAATTGTAAACTCGGCGATAGACAGCCGTTACGCGCCGGTGCTTCAGCGCGCGGCCCCTGTCCTTGTAATGCCTGGAACTGCGACCATGATTTACGGCGCGTTAGCTGCAATAGTTTTTATCATTTTTTTTACAATTTGGTTCGTACTAAAGGGACGCGCCGTATTCAGGGAATTATACAAAAAATGGAAACGCAGAAGGCTTTTTATATCCATGAAAAAAACCGAAAAAAATCTTCGCAGAATGATTTTAAAAGGTTCAGAAAAACGGATTGTTCTTGACAGCATATCAGAAGAATTTAAAAACTTTCTCTCCGTACTGACAGATATTAACTGCCGCGCAATGACAGCCCGCGAATTTGAAATGATACGTTCCGATTATTTTATCGCACTGGAAGACAGTCCCGCGTTTTTGGGAAAATTTTTCAGAAACTGCGACAACATGCGTTTTTCCGGAATTAAAGCGGAATCCGGTGATATAACCGCTCTTCTTGATGAATTAAAAAACTTTATAGAAAACCTGGAAAATTCAAGAAAAAATATTCCAAAGGAGGAAAAAGCGGCGTGAATTTCAGTTTTGAAAATCCACTATTGGCTGTCTCCGCTTTTTTAATTATTCCTCTTGCCGTGTTTATTTATACGCGCTTAAAAAATCCGTTTGTCGCCGCGATTCCGCTCGGCGCTCCGGGAGGCGTTCCGTTTAAAACTTCGCAGTTCGGCGGCCTTGTTAAATTATTGCGCTTCATGGAAATAACAGGAATCTTTTTAATGTTCTTAAGCGCGGCAGGCCCTTCGATAAAAACAATTGAAACAGTCTGGTTAAACCGCGGCGCGGATATTATTTTTATTCTGGATATAAGCCCAAGCATGGCGGCATTGGACATGGACGGAAAAAATCGTTTTACCGCCGGTAAAACTTTAATTTCTGAATTCGCCGGCAAGCGGCCTTCAGACAGCATAGGACTTGTCGTTGTCGGTGAAGACGCAGCTCTTCTCTTGCCTCCGACAGCGGACAGAAGCGCGCTTCATGCCCGTCTTGAGCAGCTTGAGATCGGCGAACTTGGAGACGGAACAGCCCTTGGCATGGGGCTTGCGGTCGCCGCTTATCATCTTGATAAATCAAACGCAAAGCGAAAAATAGCGGTGCTTATTACAGACGGAGAAAATAACGCCGGCGATATACATCCCGAAACAGCGGCCGAAGTGTTATTCGAAATGGGAGTGTCATTCTGGGTTATCGCAGCCGGTTCCGCGGGAGAAGTGCCGATTGATTATACCGATCCGTACACAAGAATACGCCGCACAGGCATTTTTGATTCGCGTTATGACATTGAAAGTCTGCGCCGTTTAAGCGCCGCGGGAGGAGGAACATTTATCGCGGCTCCTTCCGCCGATAGTTTTGCAACAGCGTTTTCTCAGCTTGATAACTCAGAAATTACAATACAGAGATCGCGTGTAATAAACCGTACTTCTTCATTAGTTTTTCAATTTTTAATTTTTGCGGTTTTATTGATATGCGCGGCAAAATTCACAAGACGCTATATACTGGGAGCAATGATATGATGTTTGATTACCCCATTGTGCTGTCCGGCTTTCTGGTTTTTATTTTAATATTCTTTTTTAATTTTATAACCGGCAAAAAAAGACAAAAACTGCCGAAGGAACTTGAAACAAAGTTGTTTCTTTCTTCATTTTTTTTCAACCTGTTTCTGGCGTTTTCTATCATCGCGCTCGCATCTCCAAGGTGGGGAACAGGTTTTGCGCCGTCGGAATTTCACCGCGGACTTGATGCCGTATTTGCGGTTGACGTTTCCCGCAGCATGGATATAAATGACGTGCATACTGCTTCAGTTTCGCAAACGCGCCTTAAACGCGGCCTTTCAATCTGCAGGGAAAGCGTTATTACTGTTAACGGCGCGCGCTTTGCGGCTGCGATCGGACGCGGCAGCGGATATTTGGCGGTTCCGCTTACATACGACAGCGAAGCCGCGCAAGCTTTTCTTGAATCAATAGACGGCTCTTCAATGACAGGAAGAAGCACCAATCTGGAATCATTAATTGACGCCGCCATTGACGCTTTTCAAAAGACTTCGCCCGCGCGAAAAATAATTGTTCTGGTTTCCGACGGAGAGTCTCATTCCGGTTTATTAAAAAACGCGGTTAACCGCTGCGCAAGAGAAGGCATAATAATTATAAGCGTCGCTGTCGGCAGCGATGAAGGCCAGAGAATTCAAGAAAGAGCGAACGATCCTGATTCTCCGGCTGTTATAAGCAGAAGAGACGCTGCTGTTATGCGCTCAGCGGCGGAAAGAACCGGCGGTATTTATATTGACGGCAATCGCGAAGACGCGGGCAGTACTTTATCTTCACACCTTCTTTCTCTTGCGCAGGAATCGGCTTCAACTGACAATCGCAAGGAGCAAAAGCAGCGTCAGGAATTATTTATCATATTGGCGATTATTTCTCTTACCGCGTCAAAATTTGCAACAAGGCAGACGCAAAAAAAATTAAAGCATATAATAGCCGCTTCGATAATTACAATGTCGATATTTTTTACTTCCTGCACAGAGGGGAGGCTCCTTCTCCTGGAAGCGGGTTATTTGCATTCCCGCGGCAGATATGACGAAGCGCTTGTGCCGTATCTTAAAGCGCTGAATTTTAAAGAGTCCGCTCCCTACGCGGAATACGGGCTTGGATTGACTTTTTACGCGTTAGACGAAACTGACGCCGCAAAAAGGCGTTACGCTGATTCTCAAAAACTTTTGGAAATATACTCAGGCGGCGAACACCGTGAACTTCGCTACAGAAATTTCTATAATTCAGGGGTTATTCTTTTTGAAGACGGCGATTATAAATCAGCGGCGGACGCTTTTAAAGAAGCGCTGAGAGCCGATCCTGCGAGAATCGAAGCAAAGCAAAATCTGGAACTAAGCCTTATGTCGATTAACATGGAAGCGAAAACAGAAAACAGACAGGACATGCGCCCCGAGCAAAGGGAAATGCTTTTTGATTATTTAAAACAGGAAGAACAACAACTCTGGAAAAGCCGCGAATGGGCTCCGGAAGACGATTATTCAGGGCCGGATTATTAACCGCGCCTTGCACGAATTATCATCACATCTCCGCAGCCAAAACGTTTTGCAAGAAAATCCGCAGCCCTCTTCAGCCATTTCGCAGCCATGCCGGCCGCGAGACCGCCCCATGTGCGGCAGCTTTCAACTTTAAAACCTTTGCTTTTAAGCAGTTTTGTCAAAGTGCGTTTAGAAAACAAATACAAATGATCAAAAATGGCGGAACGCCACTTTGCGCCGTAAAGACGCGCCTGAAAACCGCTGATATTCGGCGTAGTGATAAATATGTATCCGTCTTTTTTGCATATTCTATAAACCTCTTCCAAAAAATTTTCCGGATTATTCAGGTGTTCAATCAAATGAGACGCGAGAACTGCGTCAAAACTGTTTTCGGGAAAATTAATTTCTTCCAGCGGAACGCTGCGCACATCAAGCCTGCGTTCATTCCTTGCGTATTCTGCGCACGGAGAAATTTCTACCCCTGTTACGCGCCATCCGTCAGTTTGAAGGCCGGCAAGAAGAGCGCCTGTTGCGCAGCCGACATCAAGAACCGAAGGCGGCGTGCCGGCGTCCGAAAAAAAACGGGCTGTAACTTTATCAAACTTCGCGTCTTTAAGAGCAAGCTGCTGGAGTTTTAAAAAGGCCGCTTCGTTTTCAAGTTCGTAGGAAAGGTAATCTTTTCCGAATGTTTCACTGTAACGCGCAATTATCTCTTCTTTTTCCGGCTGCGGATTTCTCTGCACAAGGCCGCATTTTTTACAGCGGACAAAAGAAAAACCTTCACATTCCAGAGCAGGTTTAAAAGCGGCGCACGCGCAGAGCGCGCATGGAACAATCGAATTTTTTCCCGAGGAAACGGGCATCGAAAAAGTTTTCACTTAATTTACTGTCAAACGGGTTACATAGTTGCGGGAAGCGCCGGAAATATCCTGTACAATAACTTCCAGCGTCGCCTGTCCCCGGGTCAGAAAAATATCGGCAACTTCAAAAGCAGGATAATTGGCGTATATCTGTTTTGCCGGAACAAGGCCGTTGCGGTTAACCATCATAACTCCGTCCCTTGCGGAAACAGCTTCAAAATTTATTAAGCCCACTTCGGCGCCGTTTACAGAACACACAATTCTCTGCGGCGCGAAAGGCAAAGATCCGGGAGGCGTTGTATTGGGCATTCCGCCTGCGGCATTCACAACAACAGTGTAGCGCCCCTGATTTAAATTACGCGACGGCATTGCGATACCCTGAGCGTTTCGCAGTTCAACAGCGGCGATCTGCGGCGCACGCGTTTCCTGCACAGGCGTAATAATCATTGCGGGATTTATCCACCGCCTTTCGCGTCTGTCGAAAAGCATAAAATAAAAACCGTCTTTCACAGACCAGCCAGATGATCCGGAAACAGCGATAGGCTGCTGCTTGTCAAAGCGCGTATTATATTGCGAAGGCACATTGCCCGGCGTTTCATTTTCAGAGTAACGGCTGTAAATGCTTATCAATCCGTCTTCGTGATCGATCGCAGTCCACGCGCCGAGCGGAGACGGAAGGCGGGAAGCGGGATCATCTTTTGCGCGTGTAAAAATCACTTCTCCGCCTTCAACCGCTATCACATCCGTTCCGCCGCTAAAGTACATTCCAAGCACGGGTCTTCCGTTATCATTAGCGCCGAAATTCCGCACAAGCACGGCGTTCTCCGAGGGCCAGCCCATGGCGTCTAACGAATCCGAAATAAAAGCGGTGAATATCGCGGCTGTAAAAAGAAAAATTATTAATACGCGGATTTTATACCGGAGATCCCCGCGAAAAAAACTTTTCATATTATTTTTCCTCCAGAATAAAGGAACTTAATTCATTTCCTCCGCCGATAACAAGCATGTTCGAGCCAAAAGCGGGAGTTCTTCCAAGAAAAACATTTTCACTGTTAAACGAAGCTTTTATAAAAATCGCGTCCTGCGCGGCTGTTTTGGAAAGCCCAAACAGTCTGTCAGGAGGAAATCGTATGCCGATAAGCTTTTTTTTCTGAAACGCGTGAGAAGTAATCAGGAAAAATAATCCGTTGTCGCCGCATTCGTCCATAGCGGCGATTTCTCCGTCCAGCGGAATATACATTCCCCTCTTGGATTTTACATTGTAACAGCTTATGCCGCCTTCACGCTCAAAAACAATCCGCCTGTCATTGTCAATAAATAAAATACGCACAGGATGCCTGAACCCGGTTTCTAAAAATTCATGGTGGACAACTCTGTAATCGCCGCCTGAATCGCCGAAGCGTTCGAACAAAATAAAACGCTGCGGATCGATGCCGCAAATAACTCCGATATGCGCGCTGTTACGTGAAATTGTAACGCCGAGAATCACGGAAAAACGCGAGCCGCTGGGCGCAAACTGAAAGATGCGCTCCCCTGTTGAATTAAAAACTTCTATCATGCCGTCAAGCGAACCTGTTATAACCAGGCCGTCAGCGGCGTCAATAGATGTAATGGGCGCGCCGAATTCATAAATCCATTTTGTGTTTCCGTAAACATCAATTTCAGATAACGAGTTTTGATCGCTTCCTAAAATAAAAACCCTGTTATCCAGCAGAATGGGATAACCTCTTGCATTTTCTATGGTTATTTCGGTGTTATCTGCAATGTTATTAATGACGATTGTTGAAGGTTCAGCGCTGTATTCGGTCCACTTATCCGGGCTAAGGTAGATATCGTTATTTTTAATTTGATTCAAAATGTACCGGCCTTCGGTGTTTACATAACCGAAACGATCCCCAAGCTTAAAAGGGATAACGGGCTCCGGCCTGCCGGATACGTAAGGATCAGAGCCGCCCGACATTGTGTTTATCCACCGGACAGAAAGAACAGTCTCGCGCGGAACCGGCCTTGCGGCTATGAAAAAATAAATAATAAAAACAACAATGATAATGATTATGAAAATTTTTCTTTTTTTCTGTGCCAAAAACACCACCTTCCGGAGCGACAGACAAAATCCGGCGCCTGATATAGTATATATTATATGAATAAGGGAGGCAAGCATGATTGAAAAAGACCAAATGGATGTTTTATTTAAAGAAGCGCAGGAAGCAGCCAAAAAAGCATACGCTCCGTACTCAAAGTTCAGGGTAGGCGCCGCTCTTCTTTGCGATGACGGGATAGTGCTGACAGGTGCAAATGTGGAGAATCGATCCTACGGGCTTACAATCTGCGCCGAAAGAAACGCCATATTCTCGGCAGTCGCAAGAGGATACCTGCGTTTTAAAGCGCTTGCCCTCTCCACGCCGGACTCGGTTGAACCGGTCGGCCCCTGCGGCGCATGCCGTCAGGTGATGAGCGAGTTTATGACGCCGGATACGCCGGTACGCTTCTCGGGGAGCGGCTCAAACCAGATTGATACAACTGTGGGAGAACTGTGCCCGTTCGATTCATTGCACGATTTGAAAAAATAGAGATTGAAACACGCAAAACACAAATCAGCGCGGATTATTATTTATTTGGTTAGCAGATCGTAAACCTGCTGCTCTGTTTCGGCCGCCAAAAGAGAGTCGCGCAGTTCTTTGTTTTTTAAGCGAGTGCTGAACCAGGAAAGAGTTTGAAGATAGTATGCGTGCTGGTTGTGAGCGGCGGCAATCATGAAAACCAAGCGGACAGGCTCGTCATCAAGCGGATGAAAATCAACAATACCGGAACGGCTTATGCCGACAGAAACCACAAGATCAGTTACCGATGACAGGCGGACATGAGGAATGGCTATCCCGAAGCCAATGGCGGTGCTCATCAATTCTTCGCGTTTTAAAATTTCCGCGGACAGCTCCTGTCTGTTTTTTATCTGCGGAGCGGCTGCGATATTTTCCGCCAGCGCAAGAAGAGTGTCTCTTTTGCTGGAATAATTTGTAAAAAGTATGCGGTGCATCGAAAGAATTGATTCTGCGTTTATCGGATGAATCAGCGGAGCCAGATTGGTCGACGTCAGCTTGTCGTTAACCCATTTGTCAATTTCTGACTTTTTAAAACGCCATGCTGTTCTGATTTTTCCCGCCGGTATTTCGCCTTTTTGAGCGCAGTCGTAGATGGTACGCTCCGAAACCCGCAGGTATTTTGCGACCTCTTCAAGGGTTAAAATATCATCATCTGCCATGTGTTAACTATAGTATGGTACGGCAATAAATGTCAACATATTCAACCATACTACATCATTCAAACACAACCGCGAACCATAACTGAGGGTTGCTCTGCTCCTGATCAATCAAACCGATATTGATGTTAGCGGTAGTTTCAGCTACCAGCCAACGCGTTCCAAGCGCTTCAAAGCGGGCGCCGCTTCCTGTAATATCCGCAAGACCCATCGCATGGCTGTAATGATGGGAGAGCATAATGGCGGAACGTATATTCGAGTTGACGAGCATTATCGCAAAAAGCACAGCGCGGCTGTCGCAGTCGCCGCGGCCTTCTGTAACGGCTGTTACAAGATTGACAAAATCGCTTCCTGATAAATCGCGTTCATAATTAAAACCCTGCACAAACGTAAGCGCTTTTTGCGCGAATTCTCTTTTCAGCGCATCGGAAGAAGCCGCGCTGCCGCCGAAATGCCGCGCAATAACCGAAACCGCGTTCGCGATTCTGTCAAACGAATCCCTGAAAATAAATCTGTAATAGCGGATTGAAGCCGCCTGCAAATATGACGTATTCAAATATGCCTGAAGTATTTTAAATTCCCGCTCTATTAAAAACTGAGATGCCTCAGCGTCATTTTCCCGTATCACGGCATTAAGACCACGAACGTAAAGCGGAACATTCTTTGTCTCTCCGCGCGGAAAACTGTAATCCATTAACGGGCCCGGATAACGGCGCTCTGCAGCCGACGGACTTATCGAATCCAGCGCTGATATATGAAATATTTCCAGATCGCTTCTGCCCGCCTGACAATAGGAAAGAGCGATTAAAAACGTTTTTGTTTCTGTTCTGCTGTCGAGTTCTACGGCAAAACCCCATCCGGCATAATCTCCAAACGTCAATTTTAAAATTGCCGCTTGTTTTCCGTTGTACCTGAACAGATCGATATCGCCGCGGTTAGAGATTCTTCTGTTCACGTCATTGATCATTTCCTGGATCGAATTAAAACGGCCGTTGTAAACCACAAGGTCAAACATCAGCCCTTCGGGCCCTGCGAATGTAAAACGGTCTTTTGCGTCTCCGTCTACATATTCATAGCCTTCGGGAAGATCGAGAAAAAATCCCCATGCAGGCGAGTACATGGCCTCCGCGAAGACGAGAACAGGAATAAAGAACAGTAATAACATTATTCGTTTCATGATATGATTATCGGAGTGAAAAACGTAGAAATTCTCTATGAAGATGAATATATTATAATTGTTAATAAACCAGCAGGGCTTGCCGTACAGGGCGGCAAAGAGGTTAAAACATCGCTGGATAAGCTCCTTGCAGAAATACGCTCGCCGGCGCCGCTGCTGGTTCACAGGCTTGATAAAGACACATCCGGCGTACTGCTGGCGGCAAAGGGACGCGAAGCCGCGGCGCGCTTCTCAAAGATAATCAGCGGCCGTCAGGCGGTAAAAAAATACATAGCTGTCTGCGCAGGCCGCCCCGTAAACAACGAAGGCGTTATCAAAGACGAATTGTTAATCCGCGGGAGCTTAAAAAAATCTGAAACAAAGTACAAGGTAATACAAAACCCTTCCATGTTAGAAACCGGCGAAACCGGTACAGAGTATACCGTTCTTGAACTGGAACTCGGCACAGGAAGAATGCATCAAATCCGCCGCCATCTTGCCATGAGCGGAAACCCTGTTCTTGGAGACGGCAAGTACGGCGATTTTTCGCTTAATAAAAAATTGCATAAAACCGCCGGGCTTAAACGCCTGCTTCTTCACGCCTCCCGGCTCGCAATTAAGGGAGACGTTAATATTGACATATATGCTCCGCTTCCGGTTGACTTTAATCGATATTTTTTCCAAAATTAGGTGAATATGGAAGAAACCGCAGCTCACGTATTCCGCACCAAGCTGGATAGATTGAGTACAGACGAACTGATTAAAAAAGCCGACTCTTTTGGCATCGACATCCCCGCAGGACTTGAAAGAATTTTTATCGTAGAAGAAATCATGGAAGCCGCTTTCACGGAAAAACCTGAAGTTGATGATATAAAAGAAAACCCGTCGTATTCTGAAGCTTCGTTATTGCCGAAACAGTACAACATTTCATTTGTCGAAGTATTAATAAGAGACCCTCTCTGGGTTTTTGTTCTTTGGGAAGTTAAAGGGCATGATAAAGAACTGCACGAGAACGCGTCAGATTTTAAAGGTTATTGTCTTCGCGTTATTCCGTTGGACGAAAACGGCAATGAATTAGAACCCAAGGAAGAATCCTACACTGTTTCCGTAACCGCGGAAGATAACCACAGATATTTAGGTCTTGCCGAACATCAGGGGCAGGATTTTACATGTTACGCGATAAGACTCAGCGCAGTCCGCGGAGAAAACGAAATGCCGGTCGCGTCATCAGTTCCTTTTTACCTTCCTAAACTGATAGAACATGACGATCTTGAAACGTTAAGCGAAAATCCTTTAATTAATTTATCCGGATCGCAGGATTTATTAATTATAAAAAATACAGACCGGCAGCCAAGAATGAAGAGGCAGCAGTAATGGCAGATTATAAATACGCTGTCTCCCTGGTACTTGAGGCGCACTTACCTTTCGTAAAAGAATTTAACAAGGAAGAAGATAAATCCCACGCCGGCGAAGAAGAGCGCTTCTTTGAATATATTTCCGAGACGCTCCTTCCTCTTCTGGAAGTGTTTCACAGGTTGGAAACGGATCATGTTCCTTTCCGCATAGCTCTGGCAATTTCTCCCGTCCTTTGCCATATGCTGGGAGACGAACATCTTCAAAAAAAATATTTAACCTACATCGACAAGCAGATTGAATTCGGAAGAAACGAACTTGAACGCACCAAAGATAACGCCGAAATAAACAAACTCTCTCAATTTTATTATGACAAGGCAGTAGACAGAAGAATTGCCTACACAGAACGTTATGAGCAAAACCTTCTAAAAGCTTTGGATTTTTACAGACGCAAGGGAAAGGTTGAGATTCTCGCAAGCTGCGCGACTAACGCGTTTCTTCCGTTCCTGAGTCATAACCCCGAGTCTCTGCAGGCGCAGGTTGAAACGCCCATCTCCTGTTACCGCCGTCTCTTTAACAGCCCTCAGGGGTTTTGGCTTCCGCGTCTCGGGTGGACTCCTGCGATTGAACCGTATATAAGAGCGTATAACTACACTTACACAATCGTTGACACCCACGGTCTTTTATTGGGGAAACCCACAGCGGAGAGAGGCTGCTTTTATCCGGTTAAAACGCCAAACGGAACTTTTATTCTGGCAAGAGATTTATACGCAATCCGCGAGATGGATAAAATCGCCGCGGACGATTCATACCGTAACAATAACCGCGATGTCGGTTACGAACTTCCGCCGAAAGTAATAAGTCAATTTTTAAATACAGAAGGCGGACGGAGCAGAACAGGTTTTAAATATTGGGCGAGAAAACAGGATACAATTTACGCTCCAAAAACGGCGTCCGCAAAAGTGCTTGAATGTACGAGAGTTTTTCTGGAAAACACAATCACAAGGTTAGAAGAAGTTTCAAAAAACATGGAAGAAATTCCGATAAGCCTGCACACGCAAACCTGCGATTTCTTCGGACGTTTCTGGCATGAAGGCCCGGAGTTTATAGAAACGCTTTTCCGTATGGCGTCACAATACAAGGATATAAAATTCCTGTGTCCAAGCGAATATATTTTTATGCAGAATCTTTCTTCTCTTCAGGTTGTTTCGCCTGAATTTTCATCTAACGGCGCCAACGGCTACGCCGAACCATGGCTTGATGTGTCAAATGACTGGATTTACCGCCACCTGTACCGCGCAATGGAAAGAATGACAGAGCTTGCCGAACGTTTCCCGGATGACACAGGCCTTAAAGAAAGAGCGCTGAATCAAGCGGCGCGCGAAGTGCTTCTTGCGCAGTCATCCGACTGGCCGGAGCTGTTGTTCAATCAGGATTCGACGGAATTTGCGCGTAACCAGGCAGAAAACGCGCTTCGAAACTTTACTACAATTTACGAAGCGCTTGGCAGCAATTACATCAGCACAGAATGGCTTACAACTCTTGAGCGCAAGCACAACATTTTCCCGAATATAAATTATAGAGTCTTTAGAAGAAAGAAATAAATTAATGATCCAGTTTGTAAAGGTCTTCTATACGGCTTGTAAGCCCGTCGCGATCTTCCAGCATGGCAATGGCTTCTCTTGCGGGCTCATACCTTGGATTGATCTTAAGCGCTTCTACCCAGCATAATCTGGCGTCATCGTAATTACCGCGCGAAAAAGCCTCAAAACCCAAAAGGTATAATTCATCCACTTTATTGGAAACATCTCTGCGTCCGCCGTCGCCTAAATCAAGACGCACGCCTAAACTGATCCTGTTCAGCGGCTGCAGCTGCGTAAGGAAATCAAGAGTGTAATTAATATCGAGCGAAATATTCTTAAGATTGACGGCGCTTCCTATAGTTATGCGGCTGCTTGCCGGTTTAACCATAAGACCCGCGCGCATGGATAAAAAGCTGGCAATATTAATTGATATACCCAGAGAGCCGTAGGGCAGTTCAGACAGGGAAATGTCCATCAAGTTCAACGGAAGGCAAAAGTCCAGCGCAAAGGTTAAAGGGCGGATAGGTTTAAAAGAAATTGCCGCATTAACGACTGTCGGCAGAGCCTCTCCCATCACAGGAGGGCCTAGATTTCTTATAACAAGCGCAACTGATGTATTTTTTTCCCTTGCTTCATAACTTTTAAAGAGGTTGAACCTTGTTAAAATGCCAATATCCGCCATTCCCATTACCGCGGACTGGGAAATTCCGGAATTTTTAATAATATTGTCAAAATTATCTGTAAAATCGGGCATTATTCTGAACGCGCCCTTTAAATTTATGCCCAAAGACAGCCCGGAGAAGTAATATCCGGAGAATAAGTTGTAAGAAAGGTTTACAACAGCAACGCCTTCTGAATAATAACCGTTTGAAACTTTTTCACCGTACATATTGTATTCTGTAAAGGGCGAATACAGCCATTTTATTCCCGCCGCAAAGCCAAAATCGCCGATGCGGTTGGCGTAAGCGACGGCTTCGATTTTTGTATCGGCAACCCAGTTATTGTGAAAAAAGGCAAATTCAGACTTGTTTAACATTGATGAGCCCGCCGGATTGAACTCAAGAAACGAGATATCATCAGAAACAGCGGAAAAAGCGCCTGCCATGCCTTCCGAGCGGCCTCCCATAGGAATATTCAACACTGGGAAAGTGGTTAAACCGGTATTTTTATCTTCTCCGTAAATTCCATTTAAATAATCCGACATATCTCCGAAAATATCCTGCCCTTCCAGAGCCGGAAGGACAACAAGCGGACATATTACAAGAATAGCGGTAAAAAAAACCGCTTTTTTAAGGCTCATCATCTATATCTATATTATATATCGGAATTTTGCAAAAAAAATAGTATACCCCAAAAGGATTAGAAGGAAAAATACGATAATATAGTATAGTAGGAACAATGGCGAAATTTGCCCGCAGACTGGCTATTATTTGTATTTTCGCGACAATTTTTCTGTCAGCAGCCTCTCCGGCATTCGGCGGCGGCGGCAGGGAAGGCGATCTGGCCAGAGCGGATGAGCTGATAAAAAACCGTGAACACGAAGAAGCTGTCCTTATTTTGACTGATTTTGCCAGGCGCAACCCGGATAAATTCGATCAGGCTCAGATGCGGCTGCGGAAAATTTATCTGATACGCGATGAATTTAACCGTACCGCAGATAAGCTGATAGACACCCTTATCAATCACCCCGAAGACAATGAAAGAATACTTGAATTGTCGCAGCGTCTTTATTCTCTTGAAAACGAAAACAGTCCGCTGCTGGTAAACTTTGTGTCCAGAACCCGCGAAATCGCGCAATTTAATTATAACAGAAATCAACTGAGAGGCATTATGGAAAGAGGCCGCGAACATCTGGACAGAGGTGAATGCGCGGCAGCCATGCTGGTTTACGCCGAAGGGTTAAACTTTATGCGTGATGAATTTTACTCAAGCGATTACGGAGACGCTATAGAAAACGAAGTCCGCAGACAAACAGAAAGAATCAATTCCATGCTTGCGTCTTTCCCTCAGCAGAGTTCTCAGATAGCCGCGATTTCAACTGAGCTTGTCCGCGCGGTAAACACAGGGGACATAACAAGAATCAACGAGATAACAGGAAGACTGACGCCCGCAATGAATAATTTTATCGCGCTAAAACAGGAACTGTATGCGGCTGACAGTTCTTTGGAAAGAATATTAAACGGAATAAGAGCGGCTACGCAGGAATTGAACGATCGCAATCATCTTGCGTTTATCTCAATGGTAATTAACGGCCGTTCCGATGAAACCATTCAGGAAGGAATGTTAGGCGCTTTTGACACTCAATGGAGAATTTCAATCGGCTCTGTCGTTGACGCGTACGCGATGTATGTCGCGAGAGAGAACGCGGCGGCGCTTGCGGTGTTTAACGCAAGCGATTTTACAGCGGGAGCTGCGGCATTAAACAGGCTGGACAGTTACATCAACATGACACCGGTGTATTTTGAAAGACACAGACAGCTCTTTGGAAGCAGAAATCCTCCGTCAATTACTTTATTCGGAAGCACAGTTTTAAACATGGATATTCATCAATATCTTGAGATAAGGGCGTTAAACGAATCAAATAATTTTTTAAGACAGGCGGCAAACGCGGCTAACAACCAAAATATTGACAGAACGTCTCTTAGCCGGTGGCAGTCGGGAAACATAAACGCGGAGCAGGCGCTAAACAACGAACAGCAGACAAGGAACACAATAGCCGGAATACAAAGAACAATAGACAATATAATTACGCAGGCAACAGGAGTTAATACAGAAATAAATACGCATCATAAAGTTGAGCATATTACAAACGCAATAAACGCGATACGAAGCCTGCGCGCAAAATTAACCGCGGATGAATTACAATCGGCTCAAAGATATTATACAATAGCGCATACGAGTCTTAATAACGTTTTGCCGGCAAGGCGGAGTCAGCTTGAGAGAGGCAGAAGTTTTCTTAACGGCGAGACCGAAACAAACGCAGGCGGTTCAATAATAGTTCACCGCTATCCTTCTGAAGCGCTGCTGGAATTGAACTCATTACTCACTCTGTTAACAGCCGATCTGCAGACGGGAAATACAATTTTAACTCAATACAGAAACGAACAGCCCGCGTTAATCGCCGACGAGGGAATAACCGCTACGCGCACGAATCATCAAACGACAGTGAATGAATTAAACGAACTGCGCGCGCAGTGCATGGTTATGGCGGAAACAGCAGGCACAAGGTCTTCACAGGCCGAAGCGTACAGACAGGAAGGAGAGCGTTTCTTCAGAGACGCGCAGAGCGCTTTTCAAAGGCGCGAATACGATTTAGCGCGTGAAAGAATTCAACGGGCGGACGCGCGTTTTCTGGAATCTTTAGAAATACAGGAATCCGCTTCGGTGCGGCAGATGCGTGACACGCAGCTAATTGCGCTTGATAATCAGATTGCCGCAGCGGCTTACGATTCAATACTTGTTGAAGTAAGAAACATGGTAACCGAAGCGCGCAATTTTTATTATTCAGGAAATTTCCTGCAGGCAGAAGATCGTCTTTTAAGAGCGGGAAACCGCTGGCGCACAATAAATACCGAAGAAAATTCGGAAGTTATATACTGGCTTGGCATTGTCCGTACCGCAATGTCAACATCATCAAGCAGGGTAATTCCGCCGACAGCGCCGCTTTACGCGGAAATGAGCCAGCTGTTAAGTCAGGCCCAGAGAAATTATGAAGAAGGCGTGCGTTTGGTAAATTCAGGCCAGCGCGCGCAGGGGCTGGCAAGATTTGACGAAGCGCGCAAACTTACTCAGGAAGTAAGGCTCCTTTTCCCAATCAATCAGGAAGCCGGTCTTTTAGAATTGAGGATCGAACAATTTTTGGATCCTCCGGCGTTTAACGCGGCGTTTGAACAGCGTCTTACAAGAGCAAGAGCAGGAACAAGGTCGCGTTCCATGGAAGCATTCGCCGATCTTTTAAACCTTGCGGAAATAAACCCAAATTATCCCAACATGAGGTCCATTGTAAATCAGGCGGAAATAGACATTGGATTGCGTCCGCCGCCGCCGAATCCCGCTGACATCGCGCAGTCAGGAGAATTAATAGCCAGCGCGCGGAGAATTTATGACAGCAATCAAACCACGCAATTTAACGCCGCGATAAGGCAATTGGATCAGGCTATTCAATTAAATCCTGATAATCAGGAAGCACCCAGATTAAGAGACATGATAGTCGCAAGAACAAACGTGCCTCCGAATACTGTTCTGTCCAGAGAAGACGAAGCCGAGTATCAAAGAGCGTTACGTGAAACAAACGCGGGTAATCACTTTGTCGCTCTTGCCATTGTAGAGCAGCTTCTGCAGAATCAAAGAAACCGCAATGTAACCAAACTTATAGAATTACAGCGAAGGATACGGTCAATGGTATTATGATAAAATTACGCGCGTTATTTTTACAATTATGTTTCTCTCTCGCGTTCGCCTTTCTGGCAGTATTCTCTCTTTCCGCCAAGGATCTGTACTGGGAAGAACCGGAGCCTTTTACATCAAGAGCCGGAAAATTTCCCGTCAGCGCGCATTCAAACGATCTTTCGGTAATCGCGTGGCAGGAAGTGCTTCCCAATAGAGACCCAAACCTTGCCGCAAGCGGACTTATCAACATACATTTGGCCATAAAAGAACCGGGACGAGACTGGGAACAAAGAGGAGTGGCGGCAGGCCCTTACATATACATTGGCACAGAGCCTTCGATCACAAGCCTTGTAATTGATAACCGCGGAAGAATTGTAATCGCCGCGGCGGCCGGAAGCGCGCAGACAGAAATACTCATCTCTGCGGATAAGGGTAGGACATTTTCGCGGCGGATGGTAGACCTTGGCGCGGAAAATTCGGTCGCTCCCCGCTTGTTTGTCCGTGCTGACGGCGGATATCTGCTTTTTGTCACAAGAGGACGAACTCAAGCATTATCAATATACTATTCCCGCTCCGATGACGGATCAAACTGGACGCCGTTTGAATTTTTTACGCCGGAAAACGCCTTGTCTCTTAACTTCCTGCCAACGCACGCAAGCATTGGACGAAGAGATTTTGTGTTCTTCCAGTCGCTGACAAGCACCGGCGCGGACTCATCATCAACATATCAGTTGTATTTTAAAACGAGCGATGACGGCGGCAAAACATGGACAACAGCCAAACGCTTTACCACATTCGCAGATACCGTAATGTATACGCAAGCGCCGCCTAACAATTTTGATAACCAGAGACCTCACGTAATCAGAAATGATAATAATTTATTTTTAGTGTGGGAGCGGCGTCATTCCAATTCATCGCCGCAGATTTACTGCGCCTCGGTTGATTCAAACGGAAACATTATAGGACGCACTGAACGAGTAAACAACGCGGACGCTTACTGTTTAAATCCAATTGCCTTTATGTATGAAGGCAGTCCGGCAGTAGTTTGGGCTGATAACCGCAACGGAAACAACAGAATTATAATCGCGCAGAGAGGAGATTTTGACTGGAGAAATCAGGCAATTTCGCCCGTATCGGCGGAATCTACTTTTGCAAGGCCGATTGTATGCAGCGACGGCTCTTATGTTTTCTGGCAGACAACAGTCCGAGACGCGGGACGAATCTTCATGCTGGCGCCTGATTCAACAACAGCGGCTCCGCGGATAACGGCGCAAAATTTTACTCCTTCCGCGGCAGGGCGGACAGAAAGAGTCCGCGTCTCATGGAATATTCCGTCTGACACTTCCGGTATTCAGGGATTCTCATGGGCATGGAGCCAGAATGAAAACGCGTCTCCGCCCGAACAGATAATGATTTACAACATCGGAAACACGTCAAACCTTAATCAGGAACTTAACGCGTCAAGAGACGGAGCCTGGTATTTCAGCGTCAGAGCGCAGGATTATTCGGGAAACTGGTCGGCGCCTGCGCGGGTAATGTATTACAGAAAAGGCACACCTCCTCCTCCGCTTCAAATTATTGAACCGGCATTGGACCCGGGCGGGTATCTTCTTTCCAACACCTTCGATATGTTATGGGAACCGTCTGTCGATCCTTACGCTGTCGGCTATACATGGAATCTTCAGTATTTGGGCGCAAATGAAAACGCGGTTATCGGCGCTCCGCCTTCAAGCATTCTGGGAACAAGGCCGTCAGTAAATTTTGTTAATCAGGATAACGGCTATTATGCGTTCTCTGTATCCGCAATTGACAGCGCTGGAAATATCGGACAGCCGTCCAGCATCATTTTAAGAATCAACAAATTTATTCCATATACAAGTATAAGTTACATCGACGCTCAGCAGGATGAACAGGGAGTGCTTTCAATCAGAATATTCGGACGCGGATTCTCAACCGGAGGACGGGTAGAATCAATTATTCTGGAACAGGAAGGCCGCAGGAATTTAGAAACAAGAGACTTTAACATATTATCAGACAGAGAAATCTCCGGAATCGTATTCGAGAATATTGACGAAGGAAGGTATCAATTAAAAATAAACCACTCTGTCAGAGGATCGTATTCCGCCAATTCTTTTATTCCTGTTTCAAGAACAGGAACTGTCAAGTTCGGCGACTATACGCGCGAATGGAAACCTTCATGGACAATCAACACTGACGGAAAGTTTACATTCAATCCGGTAATGCTGTTATTTGGATTATTGATAATTTTATGCGCGCTCGGATCAATTGCCGCGGTCCGGGGAATAAGCGGAGTAATTTCTGAAGGAGCGGCAGTCAAGCAGGAAGCGCTTGCAATTATTACAGGAGATTTTATGCCGATAGAAAAGAAACAAAAAATTGCGCAAATACAAAAGAGGGGAAGCGGATTACGCCGAAAACTTGCATCTTTTACAATTGGGCTTGTTCTCCTTGTTATCATTATGATTTCTACACCCATGTATATCATTATGACCAATACGCAGCGTGAAACACTGCTGAATAGTTTATATGATCGTTCCAGAGTATTGCTCGAAGGACTTGCTTCAAGCACCAGAGCTTATTTACCGCAGGCGATTCAAACAAACGGCGAACGCGGCGCATTGGAATTAATGTACCTTCCGGCTCAATCATCCGCGCTTCCAGAAGCAAATTATGTAACCATCACAGGTTACGGTATTGGATCGATTTACACAGATCATGTATGGGCGTCAAACGATCCCAATATCGATTCAAAAATTGATACGTCAGAATTACAGCGCGGAACTTCAAGGCTTACGGACACTTTAAGTCCGTTCTATGATGAAATAACACAGGAACTTAACAGCCGCGCGCAGGATGCCGCGAAAGAAATTTCTCAGAGCATCAGGGAACTGTACGAAGAAGGAATCGCGATAATATTGGATGTCAGCGCGGCAGCCGAAAGACGCAGAAGCGATATTCAGGTAACAATTACGGCGCAGGAAGTAAAACTTAATGAAATACTTACAAAGATCGCGGAAGAAATCGGCTCGTATCCGGAATTCTCGACGGACAGCATCGACCGCGACAGCAGTACGTACATATTCTATAAACCGATTATGTTCCGCCAGGGAACCGACGACAATTTTTACCGCGGTTTAATCCGTCTTGAAGTTTCGTTAGACACAATCATTGACGCAATATATAACGGACAGTTGATGCTCCTTGGCACAATCGGGATTGTCGCGCTGGTTGTATTGTTAATTGGAACAATCGGCGCGTTTACATTCTCCGCTGTTATCATCAGGCCGATCAGAAAACTGGTGCATCATATCGAAATGATCCGCGACACAGATGATAAAACAAAACTTGCCGGAACAGATATTACAATTAAAACTAAAGATGAAATTGCCGTTCTAGGAAACACAATCAACGACATGACGCACGGCCTTGTAAAAGCGGCGCTTGCCGCATCCGACCTCTCCATCGGTAAAGAAATACAGAAGAAATTTATCCCGCTTGAAATGGACAGTCAGGGCAACAAGCAAAGCAGCGGTTCAAAAATTACGCCGCTTCTTAACTTCTTTGGTTATTACGAAGGCGCCAAGGGCGTATCCGGCGACTACTTTGACTACAGAGACCTTGACGGCCGGTACTACGCGATTATTAAATGCGACGTGGCGGGCAAGGGCATTCCCGCCGCGCTAATCATGATTCAGGTCGCAACCATGTTCCTTAACTATTTTAAACAGTGGAAGCCCAACGCAAAGGGAATGCACATTGAAGAAGTTGTTTATCAGATCAATGACTTTATTGAAGCGCTCGGTTTTAAAGGACGCTTCGCCGCTTTCTCGCTCTGCCTCTTTGACTCTGCAACAGGCGTTGTACGCTTCTGCAACGCCGGCGATAATATCATCCACATGTACAGCGCGAAAGAAGGCAAAATGAAAACTGTCTCTCTTCCCCAGACTCCCGCGACAGGCGTCCTTCCTAACTTTATGATAGAATCCACCGGCGGTTACTCGGTTCAAACTATGACGATAGAAAAGGGTGACATACTCCTGCTCTACACTGACGGTATTGAAGAAGCAAAAAGAAAATTCCGCGATCGCGGTTTTAAAGAAATCCTCTGCACGGAAGGCCCGAATGACACGCCGCACGAAAATCATCTCTGCGGACAGGCGGACGAAGAAATGAGCCCCGAACGCGTAGAAGCGATCATCAACGCAGTAATGGCTAAAGAAATATACACATTAAAAAAATTCCACAACCCGGAAGAATCGGCAGACGGCAGCGGCGATCTGCAGTTCGATTTTACTTCCTGCCAGGGTGACGTAGAAGAAGTAATTATGGCGATGGTATCGGTAGAAAAGATGTTCCGCTGCTATAAACCGGAAAAAGCGGGAGAAGATTCCAAAATATTAGTTGATAAAAAAGTAGATGAATTCCTAAAGGGGCATTTCCTCCAGTACAGGCGTTATTGCGCGCGTACAAAAGAATGTCCTGAAAATCCCGCTTATATGTATTATACTCATATATGCGAAGATGAGCAGTATGATGACTTAACAATTTTAGGCATTAAACGAAAATAAAACGCAGGAGGTTTTATGAAACTTCGTTTCATGTTCGATTTTAAGCGCGGTCATTCGCCCGCGATTTTTAGGAGGTTAAAATGACATTCAGCGAACGTATGAAAGAGATATTTGATCAGGGGTGGGAAGCGTCAAAAGAATTCGCCAAAAAAGCCGGCGCAAAAGCCCAGGATTTAAGCGAGCGAGGCATGTTAATGTGGGACATCAAACAGCTGGAAAACAATGCCAAGAAACTGTTTGCCCGCCTAGGAAACGAAGCATATATCGCTTTTGTTGACAATGATCAGGCGGCTCTTCCCAGAGAATCCGAAAAAATCACTGCCATATTGGAAGAAATCTCAAAAATAAAGGAACAGATAGAAACCAAGGAAAACGACCTAAAAAGCCGCAAATCCACTTGATTTTTTTCGTAATTTTTCATATACAGTATATAGACACACGCTTTTCACGAAAACGTAATGTCTTGGGCCGCTAGCTCAGTCGGTAGAGCATCGCCCTTTTAAGGCGGTGGTCGGAGGTTCGAATCCTGCGCGGCTCAAATTTGGCACATTTTAAGAAATAATGAAGGGCTCCATCGCAGAGATGGGGCTTTTTATTGCTTTGCCAGTTATTTATTGACTTTTGGCATTTATAAGGTAAAATAAAGTATGAACTTGAAAACAGTGATTACAACAGACACAATCGACCTCAACCTGAAAGGTACGACAAAAAAAGAAATTATCAACGAACTGCTTGATATTCTTGTAGGAAAAGGAAAAATAGAAGACAAGGAAGCGGCATTAACAGCGGTAATGGACAGGGAAGAAAAAATGTCCACCGGTATGAAACATGGAATCGCGATCCCGCACGGCAAGTGCTCCGCCATTAATGATTTAGTCGCATGTATCGGAATATCAGAAAATCCTGTGGATTTTGATTCTTTGGATAATCAGCCATGCAGAATATTCATAATGACATTATCTCCGGTAGAAAAAACCGGACCGCATTTGCAATTTCTGGCGGAAGTAAGTCTTTTATTTAAAAGCGCGGATAAACGCAACGAATTATTAAACGCAAAAACGCCTGAAGAAGTTCTGGATATATTGGTAGAATAACCAAACCATTATAACGGCGAAGTAGTAATTAAAGCGCGGTTAGGCTGAGGTGGAGACTGCGGCTTTGGTTCGTTTAAAGATCTTTCCGCAAGTCTGTATTCCTCTTCGCGAATCAGCCGCGAAAGAAAACGGATTTCGATCTTCTGCCGGTTTTCCAGAATTCTACTGATGTAATTCAGAGTCACTTCAGGTGCGCCTGTCGATCTTACCCTTCCTGTTCCCGCATTGTACATTGCGAGAGCTGATATCTCTGTGTCGCTTGAATCAATGCAATGCCGCAGGTGTCCAATTCCATGGTGCGTGTTGGATTTGATTCCGTAAAAAGAAGTAATATCCAAACCGGGAAAAGAGCGATCGTTAAGCTGAAACAAACCGCGGTCTACGCTTCCGTTGCGGTTCCGGCGGTTTAACGCGTTTGGATTGAATCTGCTTTCTTCCCAGCATAATGCAAGAGCTAACGCCGGCGATATATTAAAATAATCGGAACTTTCCAGAACAGCCTGCGCGATTTCATGACTGGAACAAACGCCTTCGAAAAAATCGATCACCCATTCAGTATATTCAGGATCGCGGAAGTACAGCAGAACAGGATCAAGAAATTTTTCTGATTTGTCAAAAAGCAAAGTGCTGTCGTCATATTCTTCTTTTTGAATTTCGGCAGCGACGGCAGCAGGTTCCGGTTCGAATTTTTTTATAAAACCGTTTTCAATGCCGATAAAAACGCCGAGAAACAACGAACAAAACGCTCCCAGAAAAACGGGTATAATAAAAATCATTCTTATCCTGCGAAAGCTGACTTCCAAGATAATTTTTCCTTATACTGTGCGAACCCTGATTATTCCATTAACCTTTTTGATTTGTTCAAGCACTGATTCGGGAATATTCTGCTGTGTATCAATAATATTAAAACCGTAATCATCGCGGTGATGATTAACCAAATCCATAATATTGATATTCGCGTTCGCAAGATTGGTGGTAATCTGACCTACCATATTGGGAATATTCTTGTTTATAACAAGAAGCCTGTTCGGCGTGCGTTTTTCAAGCTTGCACTTCGGGAAATTTACAGAGTTGCGTATAGCTCCTGTTTCCAGAAAATCCATTATTTGTTTTACAGCCATAATCGCGCAATTGTCCTCGGCTTCCGGTGTTGACGCTCCAAGATGAGGAATGCCGATAACTTTCTTGCAGGCCAATAATTCCGCCGACGGAAAATCCGTAACATACGCGCCAAGTTTTCCGGATTCAAGCGCTTCGATGATGTCCTTATCTTTTACAAGCGCGTTACGTGAAAAATTAATGACGCGCGCGTCCTTTTTCATTAGGCGGAATTTTTCCGCGTCCAGAAGCCCCTTGGTTGTGTCGCCCAGCGGAAGATGCAAAGTGACATAATCCGCTTTGGAAAGAAGACCTTCGAGAGTATCGGCGCGGACTACTTCGCGCGAAAGATTCCATGCCGCTTCTACAGAGATATACGGATCAAAACCGATAACATTCATGCCAAGAGCCATCGCGTCATTTGCGACCATTACGCCGATAGCGCCAAGACCGACAACGCCGAGCGTCTTGCCTTTAATTTCCGGCCCTGTAAATTTGGATTTCTCTTTTTCTACAAGGTCTGCGACATCGGCCTTATCTTTCACAGTTGACGTCCAGTTTATGCCGCTGATAATATCGCGCGATGAAAGAAGAAGCGCCGCCAGAGCCAGCTCTTTTACTGCGTTTGCGTTTGCGCCGGGAGTGTTAAATACTACTACTCCGCTTTCGCTGCATTTCTGAACCGGAATATTATTGTATCCTGCGCCTGCTCTCGCGATCGCAATAACAGATGACGGTATTTCCATACTGTTCATATCAGCGCTGCGCACTAAAACCGCGTCCGGATTGGGGATATCGCTTGCCACTTCATATTTGTCCCGCGGAAATAGATCCAATCCGCACGAAGCAATTTTATTCAATGTTTGAATCTTAAACATAATTTATTCCTTCCTTGTTTGTTTCCTGACTTAAAAAAATTAATTTAACGGTCAGGCAAATTTTTTCATAAAATCAATCAATGCTTTTACGCCGTCAATGGGCATGGCATTGTAAATACAGGCCCTCATTCCGCCGACCAGACGATGTCCCGCAAGGTTAACAAGCCCGGCCGCCGTTGCTTCTTTTACAAAGCGCGTTTCCTGTTCGGTTTTTTTCGCGTCATCATCAGCCATTGTAACAAACGGAATGGTCATTAAACTGCGGAATGGTTTTTCTACAGGCGAGTAAAACAAATTCGACGCGTCAAGATAATTGTAGAAAAGCTCCGCTTTCTCGCGGTTCAATTTGGTGATGGCATTTATCCCGCCCAAACCTTTTATCCAATCCAGCACAAGACCAATCATGTAAATGCCGTAACAAGGCGGTGTGTTGTACATGGAGCCTTCGCCCGCGTGAGTATCATAACGAAGCATTATAGGCACCCATGAAGGCGCATGACCGATTAAATCATCGCGAATAATTACAACAGTGGTTCCCGCAGGCCCAAGATTTTTCTGCGCACCTGCGTAAAGAAGACCGAACTTGCTTACATCAAGCGGCTCGGAGAGAATGCAGCTCGAAATATCCGCGACCAGCGGAACAGAACCTGTATCTGGAAGCTTATCCCACTTTGTGCCGACAATTGTGTTGTTCAACGTTATGTGATAATAAGCGTCTCCCGCACCCGGAGCAGGAGCGCCGGGGATATACGAGTACGCCTTATCCTTGGAGCTTGCCTTAACATCCACAGCGGCATACTTTCCCGCTTCTTTTGCGGCCTTATCAGCCCAAACGCCTGTATCAATATACGTCGCTTTTTTACCGACGCCGGGCGCATCGCCAGCCGCGAGATTGAGAGGAATCATGGAGAACTGCAGGGACGCTCCTCCCTGTAAAAAGAGAACCTTATAATTAGAAGGGATACCCATAAGCTCCCTAAGAAGAGCCTCTGTTTTATCGATAATAGGCTTAAAATCCTTTGAGCGGTGGCTCATTTCCATAACCGACTGGCCCGTGCCGTTAGTATCCGTCATTTCCGCCGCGGCTCTTTCAAGAACCGGCAAAGGAAGAACCGAAGGCCCTGCTGAAAAATTGTAAACTCTCATATTCAACTCCAAATATTGATAATCTACAGTCAGAATACCGAAAAAGAGACTCTTTGTCGAGACGGCTGATATGCTACATCGAATCAAAAAACCATTAATTATATATTTCTTGATAACCGCTCATTATCATGATATATTTTCTGTAACAGGAGAAATAGAATGGCAAATCTTGCTGCTTTAATTCAGGAAATAGAAACACTTCCGGCGACTTGCGTAAGTGAAGTAATAGACTTTGTAACATGGATAAAACAGCGAAAAATATCTGAAATACCAGAAACAATGCTGATGAGCGAATCATCTTTGGCAAAAGATTGGGATACACCTGAAGAGGATGAAGCATGGGCGGTTTTATAAAAGGTGATGTTGTTGTCATTCCTTTTCCCTTCTCTGATTTAACCGGAAATAAAAAACGTCCTGCTTTAGTTTTGTCTAATCTGCCGGGAGTTGATACTATCGTATGCCAAATAACTAGTAAATCCAAATCAGATCCTTATGCACTTCCTCTTGAAGCATCTGATTTTGCTTCTGGCGGTCTTCCTGTTAGCAGTTATATTAGACCTAATAAAATATTCACAGCAGATAAAAATTTAATTCTTTCTGTTGCCGGGCATCTTTCTGAGTTAAAAATAAACAATATTATCAATTCAATCATTAAAATAATCACCTCGTAAAATAGGAACAGATTCCTCTGTGCCTCTGCATCTTTGTGTGAACTCTTTTTAATTCCATCCCTTAATAACCAGAAATGGAGCGATTGGTTAATTGATTCCTATAGAAATATACATTAAACTGAAAGTATGGCGGACAGGGCTTTCACGGTACTCGATCTTATCGATCTCGATTTAAAAGAGCACAATTCTTTGAATTTACGCTGTATTGGGGGCAGAAAAGGCCTTGGAAGAGCCATAGACATCCCCGACTTGAACCGTCCCATGGGCGCCATAATGGGCTTTTTTGAAGATTTCGCCTTTCAGAGGATTCAGCATTTTGGCCGCGGCGAAGTGGCTTTTTTGCGGCGGCTGGAAATGGAGGGGAAGGCAGATACAATCAGGGAGATGTTCAACTTCCCGATGCCCTGCTGTATTTTTACCCACAACTTAAGCCCGCACAAAGATTTTTTTGATATAGCCGAAAACGCTCATTGCCCGATTTTGCAGACCGATTTGGGATCGGCGGAATTTTCCGCCAGAATAATGCGAATCCTTTCCAGGATTTTCTCTCCGCGCCAGATTATTCACGGCGTACTTGTAGAAGTTTACGGTCTTGGCATTTTAATTCAAGGCGATTCAGGAGTCGGGAAGAGCGAAACTGCCCTTGAACTTATCCACCGCGGACATCGGCTTGTCGCGGATGATGTCGTAGAAATTAACTGTATTTACGGAAATACATTGATGGGAGCTGGCGCTAATAAAATAATCGGGCATCACATGGAAATTCGCGGGCCCGGAATCATCAACATAACGCATCTTTTCGGAGTAAGAGCGATCAGAGACCGCAAGGAAGTGCAGCTGGTTGTTGAACTGGAAGAATGGGACTCCGACAAAAATTACGACAGGCTCGGCGCTGAAGATCACACTGTTGAATTGTTAGGTGTAAATGTCCCGAAATTGACAGTCCCTGTTAAACCGGGACGAAATATCCCCATCATCATCGAAACAGCCGCAATGAATGAAAGGTTAAAATCTATGGGGTATCATGCCGCCAAGGAATTTAACAAGAATATTCTTAAGTGGATCGAAAGCGACGCCACCCGCTCTGTTTTCTTCGGCCATGATGATGTAATCTAAACAAGGAAGGATGGAAAAATGACTGAACGAATTATTAAAGTAGCAAACAGAGCCGGCATTCACGCGCGTCCTTCCGCGTTACTTGTTCAAACGACAAAAAATTTTAAATCAAATATATATATAGAAAAAAATTCAGACAGAATTAACGCCAAGTCCATTATGGGTATTATTACTCTGGGCGCGGCTTTCGGAACCGAATTAAAAATTATCGCCGACGGAGAAGACGAAGAATCCGCGGTGGACGCGCTTGTTAAACTTTTTGAATCGAAGTTTGAAGAAGAATAATTTGGGTTTTAAGGGGCGATTTTGAAAACCATTAAGACCCATTTTGAATATCCGATATCCAGCGTTCGTGTTTTAATTTTAATTTATACGCTACTGTGCTTTCTAACTTTCCTTTTTTCCAGAAATTTTTTTATAGATACGCTTAAAGACGGCGAGATTCCTGACAGAATGCACCTTATTGTTTTTTTTACGATTCCCGCGGTATTAATGATTATTCTTGGAATCTCGTTTTTCCGGATTGTAATGGATTTTATTTTTAACCGCACGGGAAGCAGATTCAGCGTAAGGCTCCTTGGATATTTCGCGGTCATTGTTATTTTTTCAATTACGCCGATAACATTGATGACAAGCACTGCGTTAAACGAAATAGTCCGCTTTTGGCACAGCATAGACGCGCAAATGGTAACAAGGTCTGCAAACAGTTTTGTGGCAGATAATTATTCCATGCACATGGAACGCTTTGAAAACATCATAAGACAGAACGATCTTTCCAACAGAGAAATCGCTTCTGTTCAGGTTTTCCGTTTAAAAGACGGCATCTGGGCAGATAGTTCTTTTACAGGCGATGAAACTTTTAAGCTTTCTTACCCTCCTTCTTTGGAGAGCGGCTTTGTAACAAGAGTAATTCCGCGCGACACCGGAACTATTCGTTATGTGCAATTATTACCGCAGAATACCCTGCGCCTTCTTAGTTACAGCCTTGGCGAAGATTTTGACAGGGGAAAAGCCGCTTTGGATAATCAGGCAGAACGTTTTCAGACCATAAATAATTTAAGAAGCAATATACAGCCGTTATTGATCTATTATTACATTGTATTTTTTCTTCCTACGCTGCTTATGACGGCAATAATCGCGATTTCATTTACGCGGCGTATCACTAACCCGATTGTAGAATTAACCGAAGCGACACAGCGCGTAGCCGAAGGAGATTTTTCCATTCATATACTTACGCGCCGCAATGACGAGCTTGGCAAACTTATACGTTCTTTTAATTCAATGGTACAGGATTTAGAAAAATCCCGCGCTGCTCTTGTAAGAAACGAAAAAATTTCTATTTGGCAGAACATGGCGCAGCAGCTTGCGCATGAAATTAAAAATCCGCTTACTCCAATTAAACTTTCCGCGGAACGGGTGCTTAGAAGATGGCATAACGATCCTGAACAAATCGGAGAAATACTTGAAAGTTCCATGATGGCGATTATTCAGGAAACCGAAGGGCTTTCTACCCTGCTTAATGAATTCAGAACGCTGTCAAAACCGATGGAACCTTCAAACTCTTTAACAAGTTTAAAAAATCCAATTCAGGAATTAATTATTTCATATTCAAGTTCGTATCCGGATGTAAAGTTCGATATTGAAAATGTACAAACAGACATTCAAATAAAAATTGACAAGCACCGTGTCCTGCAGATACTTACAAATATTATTATTAACGCTATAGACGCAATGGACGGAAACGGCACAATAGAAATACGCACAGACCTTGTAAAAAAACGGGAAGCCTGTTATTGTAGAATTAGCATTAAAGATTCGGGCAAAGGAATCAGCGCTGAAGAAAGGAAGCTTGTTTTTACTCCTTATTTTACGACAAAAGCGTCAGGCACCGGATTGGGACTTCCGATTATTGAGCGAATTGTAAATGATCATAACGGCGCAATTTGGTTTGATTCGGCAGCCGGCGCGGGAACAACATTTTTCATCGATCTGCCGGTAGAAAATGTAACGGAAGAATCGTAATGGCGGCAATATTAATTATTGATGATGAACCCGGTATCAGATCCGCTCTCTCTTCAATTCTTGAAGATGAAAAATATAAAGTATTCACGGCGGAAGACGCGCTGATCGGCATAGAGTTATTAAGGCGTGAATTTGTAAATCTTGTTTTCCTGGATGTTCTTCTGCCGAAATGCGGCGGCATTGACGCGCTCGAAAGAATTAAAAACGAATGGCCTTTAATAGAAATTGTAATGATCTCGGGGCACGCGAATATTGATATGGCGGTGCGTGCCGTAAAACTGGGCGCATTCGATTTTCTTGAAAAACCATTATCTCTTGATAAGGTGTTAACGGTATGCAGAAACGCGCTTTCAATCATTAAACTTCGCGAAGAAAATAAAACTTTAAAAAAGATAAGCAGCATTGCCTGCGAAGATATTATCGGAACAAGCTCCGCCATAAATAATATCCGCGAATCAGTTAAACAGGCGGCGGACAGCGACGCGCGCATTTTGATAACAGGCGAAAACGGCACAGGAAAGGAAGTGATCGCAAGAGCGATTCATCTTTGTTCTTCACGGTCAGACAATCCGTTTGTCGATGTTAACTGCGCGGCAATTCCCGACACCTTGATAGAAAGCGAACTCTTTGGACATGAAAAGGGCGCGTTCACGGACGCTGTGTCCACGCGCAAAGGGCGTTTTGAACTGGCGCACGGCGGAACCCTCTTTCTTGATGAAATCGGCGACATGAGCCTTTCGGCGCAGGCAAAAGTGCTTCGTGTCATTCAGGAGCAGAAGATCGAGCGCGTAGGCGGCGAAAAAACAATAGAGACCGATGTGCGCATCATAGCGGCGACCAATCAGGATTTGGAAAAAGCCTGCGAAGAAGGACGGTTCAGGCAGGATCTTTATTTCAGATTAAATGTTATTCCCATTCATTCTCCTCCCCTTCGCGTCCGTCATGAAGACATTCCTCTGCTGCTCTGCCATTTTTTAAAATCACTAAAAAAAGATTTTTCGCTGGAAACCGGCGCGCTTGAGATTCTCTCCTCTCATGACTGGCCGGGAAATGTGCGGGAATTAAAAAATCTTGCTGAGCGGATAGCGGTAATGCATCAGAGGAATACGATAACCGGCGAAGAATTGCAGAAATTATTAAATAAAAAAAGCAAAAAAATTGAAAATAAAGAACAAAATAGCGCGCAAACCGCTGTTCCTTCCGGCCTTCTTGAGTATAATTACAGCGAAGCCAAAGACAGCTTTGAAAAACTTTATTTGGAGTTCCAACTTTCTAAAAATAATGGTATAATATCAAGGACAGCGGAGGCCATTGGAATGTACCCAAGCAACCTCCATGCAAAACTTAGAAAATATAATATAATAACAGGAAACAAGGAATAATTATGAAAGAGCTGACAAACCGTCAAAAACAAGTCCTCTCCTTTATCGCCGATTATATCAGGAAGCAGTCGTATCCTCCTACAATAAGAGAGATAGCGGATCATTTTGAAATTTCCGTAAAGGGAGCGCATGATCATATTACCGCCCTGCGGAAAAAAGGACACTTAAAACAAGCCGACAAACGTCCACGCACAATGGGGCTGGTTCACACAAGACCGGGAGACTCTCCGGATTTAGTTGAGATCCCGCTTCTTGGCAGCGTCGCCGCGGGCGTACCCATTCTTGCCGAAGAAAATTTTGACGGAAACATTGTCATGCACCGGTCTCTCTTTAAGAAAAACAAAAAATATTTCGCGCTCAAAGTAAAAGGCGATTCCATGACGGGCGCCGGCATACTTGAAGGCGACACCGCCATTATCGAAAAGCAAAGCACAGTGCGCAACGGCGAAATTGCCGTAGCGGTAATAGACGAAGCTGTGACGCTAAAGCGTTTTTATAAAGAAAGCGCAAGGATCAGGCTGCAGGCGGAAAATCCCGCTTATAAGCCGATTTACAGCCATGATGTAAAAATACTGGGACGGCTGTTTACAATAATGCGCTCATATTAGCATGACGGCATCCAAAGACGTATTTCTTTTTCTAGGTCCTGAACTTGGTCTTAAACAGGATGCCGTAAACATTGTAAAAGAAAAATTTCAAAACGCCGAAGAATCGATTTTTTATCCGGGAGAGATTCCCCTCAGCGCGGCTGCCGATGCAATTTTAAACAGCAATCTTTTTGCGGAATCACGCGTAATAATTATTAAAAACGCGGAACTGCTTAAAAAAAAGGATGACCTTGAACTCCTTGTTTCCTGCATTAACAGCATGGATAAAAACACCGCTCTTATTCTGCTTTCGGATGAAACTAAAATTGCCGCCGCTCTTGACGACGCAGTGCCTAAAAACAACAAAAAGGTTTTTTATGAATTATTCGAAAGGGAAAAAAATGAATGGGTCAGACAGTTTTTCAGGCGCGAAGGCTATGACATTGACAAAGACTGCGTAAACACAATTCTGGAAATGGTAGAAAATAATACCGACGCGTTAAAGCGCGAATGTTCGCGTCTTATTTCTTTTATGCCAAAAGATAAAACAATAACTGTTGAAGACATTGACAAATGCCTTTCCCACAACAGGGAAGAATCGGCCTTTACGCTTTTTTCCCGCATCGCGGCAGGCGATTTATCCAAGGCGCTTGAATCATTATCGGTTATGTTAGCTGCAAAACAAAGCGCGCAGAGCATCCTTGCGGGTCTTTCATGGTGTTTCAGAAAACTCGGCGATTATTTAAACCTGCTGGAAACAGGGGACGCGGGCAGCAGTTTTGAATTAAAAAAAATCGGCTTGACATCTCCAAAAGCGAAAGACGATTACGCCGCGGCCGCCCGCAGGTACAATTTTGAATCCGTAGAAGCGTGCCTTGCTCTTACCGCCGAATATGACGTACTGCTTAGATCTCCTGTGGCCATAATGGAAAATATTCTAATGGACAGATATGTACTCGCGTTGATTAACAATAATGCAAAAAATTAATTTATCTCTGTGTAATTTTTAATAAAACTGACAGCTTCATCAAACTCGCTGTGCAGCAATAATCCGGCAATTGAGCTTAAAATTTCCTGGACATCAGAAGGCCATGCTTTTTCTTTTATATCATTAAGAAGATCCTTGGCGGCCTTTCTGTTATATACGCCGCACGCGGCTTTAATTTCATTCAATTTTTCTATAAGGAATTCTTTATCACCCTGCTTGTCAATATTGCTTTCCTTGAACTTTTCCGCTTTTTCTTCGAATTTATAAATTATTGCGTATAATGTTTCCAGAAATGACGGAAGCGTTGTCAGGATTAATTTCGCATCTTTATCGCGTCCCGCCTGCTCCAGTTTTGAAGCTTCTGCGGAAAGGTCATCTTCTCCTACATTCGCAAGAGCGCTTTTCATCGCGTGTACATTGATGATAAACATGGAAATATCGTCTGTTCTTTTGCACTTGTTAATATAAATCGCTTCCATTACCGCCGCGGCTTTTTTGGCGTCTCTAATAAAGAACTCAACAAGCTGCGAGTCCACGGATGATTGATACAATCCGTTAACCATTTTGTCTTTCTGTTGACGGGCAAATTCAATAACTTCCGGCGATTGTTTGTCGCGTATAAGTTTGTTTAACGACATATTTAACTGGCGTATATCAATCGGCTTGGAAATAAAATCATCAAAACCGCTGTTCATGAATATTTCAGCCTGCCCGGAGAGAGCGTTTGCGGTTAACGCGACAACAGGATTTTTATATCCCATGCCGCGAATTATTTTGACCGCTTCTATACCGTCCATTTTCGGCATCATGTGATCCATGAAGATGATGTCATAAAAAGAGCCTTCTTTTATTTTTTCAATCGCTTCAAATCCGCTCATTGCCGTATCAAGCGACAAGCCGTAAGGAGCCAAAAGCCCTCTTGCGACATACAGATTTGTTTCAACATCGTCAACTATTAAAACGCGGCCATACGGCATGTATTCCCTGTTTATCTGCACATTCTTTATTTTTATCGCGCTTGCGACGTTAAGCTGCATAAGGTTATCGGCCATTTCCTTTCCAATGGGATCGGCGTCCGAACATTTCTGCGGGATGCCAATGATAAATGTCGAACCCACGCCGGGAGAGCTTTCTATTTCAATTTCGCCGTTCATCAGTTTAAGAAGATTGCGCGTAATGTTCATGCCGAGTCCCGTGCCTTCTGTTTTGCGGTTTGCTTCCATATTGAAACGCGAATATTCATTGCCCAGCTTGTGAATTTGTTCGGCCGTCATTCCCTGACCTGTGTCTTTAACGCTGAAAATCAGCTTCACGTCGTAATCGGCGTTATCTTTAATAAACTCGGAGGAAACTGACAGGAGCACTTCTCCCTCATTTGTATATTTAAACGCGTTGGAAAGCAGATTATTTAAAATTTGTTTAATACGAAGCTCGTCGCCGAAAAACATAATAGGAACATTTTCGTTTAGTAATAATTTAAACTCGATGGGTTTACTTTCATAACGCATTATATTTAACTGCACAGTATCGTGAATAAGGCTGGCTATATCGTATTGGGTTGGAACCAGTTCCAGTTTTCCGGCTTCAATTTTTGAAAGATCAAGAATGTCATTTATTATTCCAAGCAGCAGATCCGCCGAATTATAAATTCTTTCAAGCGCGTCTTTTGTAACCTGAGGAAGCGAATTATCCTGAAGCTGGATTTCAGTAATTCCCAAAATCGCGTTCATGGGCGTGCGAATCTCATGGCTCATCTTTGCAAGAAACTCGCTCTTTGCCTTGTTGCTCTCTTCCGCCGTTTCCGCTTTGCGCATCTCGGCTGCCACCGCTTTCTGCTCGCGCAAATCCCTTATATATTCGGCGACTGTGTACTCTCCCCTATGCTTGACGCGGATGCAGATAATTTCAGCGGGTATTATCTCTCCGTTTAATTTTTGATGCATCCATTCAAAACGGCTATACCCTTCTTCCAGCGCTTTGCTTACGAGCCTTACGCCTTTTTCACTTGATGAAACTCCGTCAGGCTGATACTCGGGTGAAAGCTGAGTAAATTTTTCCATAAACTCCTGTTTGCTTGTCAATCCGAACATTTTTACGGCTTCCTGATTGCAGTCGATAAGACTCATATTCTTATCCCAGAAAAATACGCAAAAAGGAGCCGCGTCTATCATTATTTTTGTACGTTCTTCAACTTCACGTATCTTCATTGACTGGATATGACGGTAAACGGCAGCGCTCATCATCAATCCCGCCGAGGTTAATATGCTTATTTCATCATTAGAAATAGTGCGCTCACAGCGGCAATCATTAATAGAAAAAAGACCCCAAAACTCACCATGCAGAAAAATCGGGATAATAACGATAGATTTCATCTCGTATTTTTCCAGTAATTTCCGCTCATCGCTTGATAAATCAGATAACGGTCCGTTAATATGCTTGCCGTCCTGAAATAATTTAACCCAGTCCTGCATCACGCTGGAAGGAAAACCCTGTCCCTTTGGATAACCATTGCATTTTCCGCCGTATTCACTGAGCCATTCATATTTTAAAATAAAGTGCGGATCGCCTTCTATTTCTTCGTTGCACCAAATTTGAACCCTGTCAACATCAAGACAATTTCCTATTAGATCAAAACTTTTTACCAGTGTTGTTTCAAAAGAAATGGCTTCGTTGCTTGCAAGAAGAATTGTCGCGGCGGTATTTACCGTATCCAATAAAAGCGCGCGTTTTCTAAAGTCCTTTTTTTTCAGTAAAAACATTAAAACTCCGCTTTGACAGATTTAAAAAGATCCCTCGCCTCGAAAAAAACATTCGCAATTAACGGATCGTAATGAGAACCCGCGTTTTGCATAATAATCTGTACAGCCTCTTCTTCTGTAAACGCTCTTTTATACGGACGCTCGGAAACAAGAGCGTCGTATACGTCAACAATTGCCATGATGCGCCCTTGAAGCGGAATTTCATCGCCTTTTAATCTGTGCGGATAACCTTTGCCGTCCCAGCGTTCATGATGACATCCGGCAAATAATCTTGCGTTTCTAAGGAATTCGCCCTCGCCTGTTCTGGCGATTATTTCATCAATTATGCGCTCTCCTTCAAGAGCATGCGTCTTCATAATTTCGTATTCATCATCCGTCAGCTTTCCCGGTTTATTTACAATAATATCGGTAATTGATATTTTTCCCAAATCGTGCATTCGCGCCGAAGAGATAATTTTATCAGTGTCCCAGCTGCTGATTTCCTCGGTATATACGCCGCGTTTTCTCATTTCGTCAATTAAAATTCTTATGTACGCGGAAGTCCGCTCAATGTGACCTCCGGTTCCCTTGTCGCGGTGTTCTACAATATTGGCAAGAACCGATACAATGCTGTTCTGCAGCCTGTTAAGCTGCGCGGTCCTTTCGCGTATAATTTCGTCAATTTCAAGATGAGTTTTTATGCGGTTTAGAAGCACAGGTTCGGAAAACGGTTTTGTAACAAAATCCACAGCGCCAATTTCAAAACCATGCACTTCAACATCGGTATCAGTGCGTCCTGTTAAAAACATGACAGGAATATTAGCCCACGCGGTTTCGGACTTTAACCTGCGAAGCGTGTCAAAACCGTCCATTCCGGGCATTTCAATATCCAATAAAATTAAATCTGGAGTTACTTTCTCTAAAAAGGCAAACATTTTATCCGCAGACGGCATTGTCAGAACGCGATAGTGATTTTCAAGCGCCGATTCAGCCATGGAGAGATTCGTATCGCTGTCATCCACAACAAATATCGTTTTCATCATTATATTATAATATATATTCTTATTTTTTATACAAAAATATTATATTTCTATAAAAAACCCTCCATCTGGACGTTTGCGGCATTCAGACAGAGAGATATATTTTATCAGACCATGCAAAATACTATAAATATTCGCATAATCAGATAAATTCAAGATAAGAAAACACCGAGCGGGAGACAAGCGGAAATCATAATTAAAAAGAAGCAAAGAAATGACAAAAGAAAACCTTGAGATAATCAGGACTTGCGTCAAAAATTTTGACACAAACCTTTACTTTAATATTTCTGCTTTATTTTGAAGAAATTCAAGTTCAGCTTTTTCATGTAAATTTCGATTTTTTTAACCTGCTTTTTCGTGCAAATTTGAGCCTTTCTAACTTGCTTTTTCGTGACATTTTAGCTATTTTTAACTTGCTTTTTCGTGCAAAATTTGGCTCTTTCAACTTGCTTTTTTGTGCCCGATAAGGAAAATGCGTAGTATTTTACGGGCATAAAAAAATGTGGTGTAGTTAAGGATGACCGCTTTCGCGGTCAATTCTAAGAGTGGAAATGACTTTAGCCATGACCTAGCCGAACAAAACCCAAAATGCCAGTACCTCTGCGAAAACTCTTAATCAATTTTGCACCGTTATATTAATCGCATTAGGCACCTCTGCCTCTCTATCGGAAAGCGTAACGAGTTTCCATTCGCCGCCAGTCAGTCTGGTGACAGCCATAAGACGGTATTGTCCTGGCGTCACCGTATTTGGGACAGTACAAGTAATCGTTCTTGAGATGCTCCCCCTCGGCAGTAAACTATTTATATTACTACTGGTTCCGACAACATGAACAATTGCATCATTACTATTATTTATTAACGCTATTCCAAAATTACCGCCGGAGAAAAAGCTAAAGCATTGAAGTGTTACTGGAACACTAAATGATGTATTTCGTTGTACTGTAGTACTGCTTGCAGTAAAATTAGTAATTCCAAATCTATTGTTGTCAGCAGGCTCCCCTCCTTTATCCGGCATGATATTTACTATGATATGCTGGTTTTCATACCACACTCTTTCTCCTCTGGGATTTATATCGTCAAGTGAATACCAACCGTGACTGGTTCCTCCCCATCCCATATTAATATGAAATTTGCCTTGATTATCGTATCCATCTATGATAAAAGCATGGCTGGATCCCGGAGAATGTCCCCATTTATATACCGGTAATTTTGCATCCAACTGTTGCTTTATTATTGATTCCCATTCGTTAATAGTATAAAAATTGCGATAATGCATCTGAATACTTTTATCATACCCGAAATTGGTAGTCATTGAGGCGAGAAAACTTCCTGGATAATTAAATCCGTTTGCGCCATTTGCTGCACCAACATGATAAATCAATGTAGCTACGGCATTGCGCTGGCGCTCTGTTCCGGGGTTAGTACTGGAATAGCTGTTGAGCATATAATGCCAATCATATGCGACATTCAAATTTACAGTCGGAACAGCAACATTTTGTACCATAATTAAATTACTTTGCCCGGTTCCTCTCACCGGATGCCGATGATAATTCATTATTTGTGCAAGAGCAGTATTCCCGCAATCAGTAACCAAACGTCCGGCGTCATCTACAGCTCCAGTATAACTTCCGCTTGCTATGGGAAATAAATCATTGTACGGGCTGTATTGGCTCCATTGTGTTTGTATCAATGGCGGAACAACAATTCTGAGGTTTTGCAATACGGTAAAATTAATGCTTACCGGAACACCATCTGAGGACTGTGCTACGATGCCCCATTCGCCGTCTGTGGGTCTAAATACCTTACGCAATTGGTAAACACCGGGAGTTACGGAGTTTGGTATAACGCAGTTCATTTCTCTGTCAGTAATAGACGATCTCGGTTTCCACTCGGTGGTATTCGCTGATGCGATAATGATGAAAGTACCGTTAGGGGCTACCAAAGCCACTCCTCTTTGTCCGCCGGGAAATGTTTCTGTGCCTGCATTTCTGACTCCGATTGTAACTGTAATTGTTTCATTTTCGTATTGGAGTGCGGTGGTTTTATTTGCGGTAAAACCTGTTAACTCAAATCCATAAATGTCATTTGTTACATTCCCGCCGCTATTATTTCCATCGTTGTTGTAACCGTTATTTTCATCGTTTTCTTCGGTTCCGTCGGTGCCTTCCAATAACCAGTCAAGGAAACCTTCGCAGCCGGAAAACAATAGTATACTGATTGTAAGCATTGCGAAAAGAGCCATAAAACTAAATTTCTTATTCATTTTTTCACCTTAATTTAATATTTTTTCTTTTTAACAGATTTTATTATACTTAATATATTGTTTTTTAACAAAAATGTCTATGTATTTAGTTCATATTTAAAAAAAATTTGCTTTTTATAAATATTTTACATTTTGGAGACTAAATCCCTGCGCCATGACGACACGGAGAGAGCAATAACCGTGAGGCAAAAAGAATTTAATTTATGTATCATTAAGCTATAGAATAACTGCAAAGCGGCACTTAACTTGCTTTTTCGTGACATTTTAGCTATTTTTAACTTGCTTTTTCGTGACATCGGCGTTAATATAAAGGCAGGGGTAAAATATGGTCTTTCACCGGAAAACCTATCAAAAGCTGCTGGATTGGAAGAAAAGAAGCAATGGAAGTACGGTAGTTCTTCTGAACGGCGCAAGACGCGTCGGGAAAAGTTTTTTATGCAGGCAATTCGGGAAAAATGAATACAAAAGCATGATTCTTATTGATTTTGGGAATGTCTCAAAGGAAGTTAAGGATATTTTCGAAAATGACAGCGCCAACCTCGATATGTTTTTTACAAAACTATCCGCGCTCTCTAATACTCCTTTGTATAAAAGAGAGAGTAGTTCAAAAGAACTTAGCCTGATTATTTTTGATGAGGTGCAATTATATCCCCATGCGCGTCAGCTTCTAAAATACCTTGTTGCCGACGGCAGATATGATTATATCGAAACAGGTTCTCTTTTATCGTTAAAACAAAATATTCAGGATATTTTAATTCCGTCGGAAGAAGAAGAAATCCAAATGTTTCCCATGGATTTTGAAGAATTTTTATGGGCCATGGGCAACGAAACCACCATTCCGCTTTTGGAATCCTGCTTCCAACAAAAAAAACCTCTTGGGCAGGCGCTGCACCGCAAAGTCATGAATGATTTTAGGCAGTATATGTTAGTCGGCGGAATGCCTCAGGCTGTCAGTGAATATGCGCAGCAAAAAGATTTTGGCGCGGCGGATAAAATTAAAAAGCAGATTTTAACGCTGTACCGCAGCGATATTGCCAAGTATGCGGGCACCTATAAAAACAAAGTAACCGCGATTTTTGACGCTTTGCCCGGTCAGCTTTCAAAAAAGGAAAAAAAATACAAGTTGTCATCCATCGGTAAAGACGCCCGTTCGCGCAGATACGAAGACGCGTTTATGTGGCTTAACGACGGAATGATAGCCAATCCATGTTATAACGCGACAGATCCAAATATTGGTCTTGCTTTGAGCAGCGATTTTTCCACACAAAAATTATATATGGCGGATACCGGGCTTTTGGTTACCCATACTTTTTGGGATAACGATTACTCAGACAATGAACTGTATCGCGCCATATTACTGGACAAACTGAGCATTAATGAGGGAATGCTTGTAGAAAATATTGCTTCTCAGATGCTTCGCAGCAAAGGGCACCGCCTTTTCTTCTATTCAAGGTCCGATAACCTTAATAGAAAAAATTCGATAGAGATTGATTTTCTTATCACCAAGAAAAAAAAGATATGCCCTGTCGAAGTAAAATCCGGCAGTTACCGCTTTCATTCTTCGCTTGATAAATTTAAAGCTAAGTTTTCCAAATTAAAACTTGGAGATTCATACATCATATACACAAAAGATTTTATGATTAAAGACAATATTATTCACTTGCCTGTATACATGACAATGTATCTATAAAAAAAGCCTGACCGCACCAAAGCGATCAGGCTTCCAATCAAATTAAATAATTAAACCTTAGAACGGTCTTTCCGCCAAATACTTGTACTCTTTGTAAACGCGTTCCGCGTGCTTCTTCGCTTTTGCGAGCAGCATGTCAGCGCGCGCGGGATCGGCCGCCTTAAGGCTCTTGAAGCGCACTTCTTTGTACATGAAGTCTTCGATCGCTGTTGTCGGCTCTTTAGAGTCAAGCATGAAGGGGTTCTTACCCTGATCTTTCAGGCGCGGATCGTAGCGGTACAACGGCCACAAGCCGCTTGTTACTGCCGCTTTACCCTGCTCAAGTCCCTTGCTCATGTCGATACCGTGGTTGATACAATGCGAGTACGCGATGATGATTGACGGGCCGTCGTAAGATTCCGCTTCGCGGAAAGCTTTGATAACCTGCGCCATGTTTGCGCCTAACGAAATTTTCGCGACATAAACATAACCGTAGCTCATCGCGATTGCGCCGAGGTCTTTCTTTGTGATTTCTTTTCCTGCAGCGGCAAATTTCGCGATTGCGCCGACAGGGGTAGCTTTTGACATCTGTCCGCCGGTGTTTGAATAAACTTCCGTATCCATACAAAGCAGGTTGACATTTTTACCGGAAGCAAGAACGTGATCCAATCCGCCGAAGCCGATATCATACGCCCAGCCGTCGCCGCCGAAGCCCCAAATTGATCTCTTTATAAAGTGATCCGCAAGAGAGAGAAGCATCTTTGCCGTTGGTTTATTATCTTTCGCGAGAGCTGCTTTAAGTTCGTCAACATTTTTGCGCTGTTCGTTGATAGCGGCGTCATCTTCCTGCTTGTTGGAAAGCAGCTTGTCGATGATGCTTGCGGCAATGCCTTCGCTCTTCGCTTTTTCTCCCATTTCGCGGGCATGAACGGCGAGCTTGTTGCTTGTCAATCTGAAGCCAAGCGCGAATTCCGCCGTGTCTTCAAAGAGAGAGTTGGACCAAGCAGGGCCTCTTCCTTCCGCGTTTTTACAATATGGAGTTGTCGGCAGGTTACCGCCGTAGATTGAAGAACAGCCTGTGGCGTTCGCGATAATCGCTCTGTCGCCGAAAAGCTGTGACATCAGTTTGATGTAAGGCGTTTCACCGCAGCCGCCGCAAGCGCCCGAGAATTCAAACAACGGACGTTTGTAAGCGAGAGCTTTAGGATTGCTGAGTTCGCCTTCTGCCGGAGTTTCCGGGAGACTTAAGAAGTAATCCCAAACCGCAACTTGTTCGGCATGGAACGCCGGATCATCGGAATATGATTTATAGGTGAGAGCCTGCGGACTTCCGTCGCCTTTGCACATCGGACAAGCTGTAAAACAAACGCCGCATTCATAACAGTCTTCGCACGCGATGACCATTGCGGCTTTCTTTCCTTCAACTGCTTTTGGTTTAACTTCGGCAGTCTGGAAACCTTTCGGCGCTTTTGATACTTGATCGGCAGTCAAGTTTTTCATGCGGATACAAGCGTGCGGACAAACAACTGTACAGATACCGCACTGTGTACAAACATCGGGATTCCAGATTGGAACGCGTTCCGCGACAGAGCGTTTTTCGTACTGCGTTGTAGCTGTCGGGAAAGTACCGTCTTCGGGGAGTTTGCTGACAGGCAGCGAATCGCCGTTCTGGAAAGAAACCGTTCCAAGCACGTCTTTGATCCATGCGTCTTTCGCAGTTGCAAAAGGCACTTTCATTTTATGATTGCCTTCGGTGCTTGAAGGATACTTCACTTCTTCTACTGCGCCCAGCGCGGCGTCTACAGTATTGTAGTTCTTTTCTACAACGTCAGCGCCTTTCTTGCCGTATGAATGCTGAATGTGTTCTTTCATCAATTTGACAGCTTCGGCTTCCTGGAGAACGCCGGAGATTTTGAAATAAGCGGCCTGCATAACAGTGTTGATGCGGTTGCCCATTCCGGTTGAACGCGCAATGTGAGCGCCGTCAATAACGAAGAATTTTAATTTTTTATCGATGATTTTTTTCTGGACTTCGACAGGGAGCTCTTTCCATACATCCGCCGCTTTGTAAGGGCTGTTAAGAAGGAATGTTCCGCCTTCTTTAAGCTTGGAAAGCATGTCGTACATTTCGATGTAAGCGAATTTATGACACGCGAGAAAGTCCGCCGAGTTGATAAGATACGGACGGCGAATCTTGCCTTTGCCGAAGCGAAGGTGAGAAACTGTAAAGCCGCCTGATTTTTTTGAGTCATAAGAGAAATACGCCTGCGCGTATAATTCCGGTCTCGCTTCGCTGATAATTTTAATCGAGTTCTTGTTCGCGCCGACAGTGCCATCCGCGCCGAGTCCGTAGAACAGCGCTTCGTTCATGCCTTCTTCAGGGATGAAGAAGTTATGATCATAATCAAGGCTCTTTCCAAGAACATCATCTTTAATACCGACGATAAAGTTCGCGATTTTTTTGCCGGAAAGATTATCGAATACTGCCTTCGCCATACTCGGTGTAAATTCTTTTGAGCCAAGGCCGTAGCGTCCGCCGAGAACAACCGGGCTGCCTTTGAAATCGCCTGAAGCCTGCATTTCCGCGAGAGCGGTGCGTACGTCTTCGTACAATGGTTCGCCGAGAGAGCCGGGCTCTTTTGTGCGATCCATAACCGCGATTGCTTTTACATTTGCAGGTAACGATTTTACAAACAGTTTAGCGTCGAAGGGGCGGAAGAGGCGCACTTCAACCACACCGGTTTTTTCGCCTTTATTATTGAGGTAATCGACTGTTTCTTCAACAACGTCCGCGCCTGAACCCATTATGATTATTACTTTATCAGCGTCTTTCGCGCCGTAGTAATCAAACACGTGGTATGAACGTCCTGATATCTTTGCGAACTTGTCCATTTCCGCCTGAACGATGCCGGGAACTTTTTCATAGTACTTATTAACGCCTTCGCGTCCCTGGAAATAAGTGTCCGGGTTCTGGGCTGTTCCGCGAATGTATGGACTTTCTGGGGTCAGACCGCGCTTTCTGTGTTCGGCGACCAAGTCATCATCGATCATCTGATGCATATCGTCATAAGAGATTTCTTCAACTTTCTGAAGCTCGTGGCTTGTGCGGAAACCGTCAAAGAAATGCAGGAAAGGCACTCTTGAACGCAGAGTTGAAGCGTGAGCGATAAGCGCAAGATCCATTACTTCCTGTACATTATTGGAAGCCAGCATGGCCCAGCCGGTCTGGCGGCATGCCATTACGTCCTGATGGTCGCCGAAAATCGAAAGACTCGACGTAGCCAGGGCGCGCGCCGAAATATGAAATACCGTGGAGGTAAGCTCGCCGGCGATTTTATACATATTCGGAATCATGAGCAATAAGCCCTGGGAGGCGGTAAATGTAACGGACATCGCGCCTGTTGTCAGAGCTCCGTGAACAGCCGCTGCCGCGCCTGCTTCGGATTGCAATTCTGCGACATCAGGGATTGAACCCCAGATGTTTTTGCGTCCCTGGGCGGAAAACTCGTCGGAGAGTTCTCCCATGGGACTGGAAGGGGTAATCGGATAAATCGCGATTACTTCGCTAAGCGCGTGCGCGACATGCGCCGCTGCATTATTACCGTCAATCATTACAATGTTTCTGTTTGCCATACTATCCCTCTGCTTTTTAGCAATTTTTATAGAAGGATTTTAACACGAATTTGATGAAAATTTCAAGTGGGATAAAAAGAGGCTTTTGGCGTTTTATTCGACGGTCTATTCAGGCCGGTTTTCTATCATTTTTTCGATTCTATTAAGCAACTCGGGGCCTTCGTAGGGTTTGGTTATAAGGTCGGCGGCTCCGATCCTGGAAGCGTACAGTTTTTCCCTTACCCCGTCCAGAGAGGTTAAAAAGGCTATCGGGACATTGCGCAAAAGGCTGATTCCCTTAATTTTATTATATGTTTCCCAGCCGTCCATCTCCGGCATTAAGACGTCCAGTAAAATCAGGCTTGGGACGAGACCTTTAGACAGCAAAGCGAGCGCATCTTTTCCGGATTTTGCGGTGGTAACTGCGTATTTCCCCTTTAAGATGTTTTCTGCGATTACAAGATGTACCTCATTATCATCCACTATGAGGATTTTATGAAATTCATTGTCCGTACCCATAACTACTCCTCCTCATTCTTATATAATAACACATTTTTCAAAGAAAGGAAAGCGTTACAGAGCAAAATAACAAAAAAAATAAAATAACGATATTGTCACTTCTGCGCGTTACACTAGCCATTAGCCGCTAATTAAGTTATACTTTGACAATGAAATGCAAACTTATGGTATTTTTCGCCGTATCGATAACGGCAGCGGCTTTTTTCGGCTGTAACGGCAGTAATTCCGGTTCTTCCGAAGGGAAAGAAATCTTTGACAAAGATACATCATACGCTATCGGTTTATTTTACGGCTCCAGCCTTCGCAGCAGCATGGAAATGGATAATGTATCCCCGAATGTGAACGAAATAATCAATGGGATGAGGGACGGATTAAATGATAAAAATATGCGGTTTACTCTGGAGGAAGCCGAGATATTGATTCAGACCGCTTTTAATTCTCTTCAGGAAAAAGGAAAAGCGGAAGCCAGAGAAAAGGAGATTGCGTATTTAAAGGAAAATGCCGGTAAACCAGGCGTTATTATGACATCCAGCGGTCTTCAATATGAAATCATTACAGAAAAAACAGGGCCTAAACCTACTCTGGAAGATACAATACTTGTTCATTACGAAGGAAAATTTACAGACGGCAAATTTTTTGTCAGCTCCTATACTTACGGAGTGCCGGAAACATTCGGATTCAACGAAATGCCTCCGGGCTGGGATGAAGGCTTGCAGCTAATGAGCGCAGGCAGCAAATACAAATTTGTTATTCCTTCGGAACTTGCGTACGGCGAAGAAGGTTTAGTAAATTATATGACAGGAGAGCAGATAATTCCTCCGTTTTCAACATTAGTCTTTGAAGTTGAACTTCTCGAAATAAATCCCGATACAGGAGAATAAAAATGAAAAAATCAACAGTTTTCTTATGTCTGATTTTATCAGTAACCTGCGTTTACGCAAAAGCCATTCAGGAAGATTACAGAGTGGCTGAAGAAAAAGCCCGCGTTAGTTACGCGTTTGGCATGGTCATCGGCAACAATTTTGATTTAGGAGCTTACGGTATAGAGTTTGATTACAACGCTTTTGCCGAAGGAATGAAGGCGGCGATTGACAGCTCCATAGAACCTCAGTTCAGCGAACAGGAAGCGATGGAAATAGCGGAGGGCGCGCTTTATACCGCAGTGGAAAGAAGAGCCGCCGGAAACCGCAGAATCGAAGAAGAATTTCTTGCAGCTAACAAACAGCGCCCCGAAGTAATTGTAACGGAAAGCGGCCTTCAGTATGAAATAATAAATCAAACTGATGGAGAAAAACCGGTTATAAGTTCTGTAGTCAGGGTGAATTATTTAGGAACTTATATTGACGGAAAACCGTTTGACAAATCCGAAGAAGACGGCGGCACTTATGTTCCGCTGGAAATGGTTATCCCCGGCTGGTCTGAGGGTCTTATGCTGATGAGCCCCGGAAGCATATACAGATTTTATATTCCGTCAAATCTCGCTTACGGCGAAGAAGGCATTCAAAGTTATATTCCGCCGTACTCAACATTGATCTTCAATGTCGAACTTTTGGAAATTGCTAACGATTCTGAAAAGGAATTTTTATTCTAAATATTGATCCTTCACCGGCGTGGCTTTCCGCTTCGGCATCTCCCTTGTGAAGCAGGGCGATGTGCCGGACGATGGAGAGGCCAAGGCCGGTGCCTCCTGCTTCTTTGCTTCGCGAACGATCGACGCGGTAAAATCTTTCAAATATGCGTTCAAGGTGTTCGGACGGAATCCCTATCCCTTTATCGCGCACTTCAAAAACCAGCGCATCATTTTTCTGCTCACCGTCTTCTCCGGCAAGATACGCGCTGATCCAAAGTTTGGATTTGGGCTGCGAATATTTAACGCCATTGTCTAATAAATTGATCAGCGCCTGAATTATTAAATAGCCGTGAAGTTCTGCGTTTAAATCTTCACTGCATTTTGCGCTAATTTCGATTTGTTTTTTCTTTGCCTGCGGTTCAACGGAAGACACCGCTTCGTTAATCAGCGACGCGATGTTCACTTCTTCCATTTCACGATCAGTAGCATTATTTTCTAAACTGCTCAGCGTTAAAAGATCGTTTGTCAGGTTTTCCATTATGGCGGCGTTTTTGCGGATAATATCAAGGAAATGCAGCATCTCCTTTTTGCTTTCTTTGTCTGGCGAAGAGACGGCGTCGGATACAGTTTCCGCAAATCCCTTGATAAGCTGAATCGGCGTGCGCAGTTCATGCGAAACATTCGCGACAAAATCTTTGCGTATCTTTTCCAATTTAACAAGCTGAGTAATCTCCTGAAGCACAAGAACAACACCTGCCGCTTTAGCCGCGCTCCCGGCGTTTAAAGTTTTGTCTTTTACCGAATCAAGAGGAGAAGCGTGCGCCAGCAAATGCTGTTCAGAGACGCCGTGAAATGTTAACTCGGTCTCTACCGGCGTTCCGCCGGAGATTGCCTTTTTTACAGTGTCAACAAGTTCTGTTGAACGGGTTGCTTCCAGCAGAGTTATCGAATTAATATCTCCGTTTCCAAGTTTAAAAAGCTCTCTCGCTTTCGGATTGACGAGGTGCAGCTTAAGAGAGCTGTCCATCGCGAAAACGGCCTCCGCCATTCCGTTAAGGATCGCTTCGAGCCGGCTGCTCTCCGATTTTACCTGCAGAAAACGGGTGTTTAGTTCATTTGACATCGCGCGCATGGCTCTTTCAAGACTTAAAAATTCCGGAGCGATATTCGTATCAGCTCCGGAACCGGATAAAAGCGGAGCGCTTGACTGCGCGATACGAACAAGCCTTCCAAGCGAAGAAGACAGCGAGCTTGAGTACGCATAAATTGCCCAGAAAGCAGTAACAATAATAACAGCAAGAAAAATTAAAAACGGCAGGATTACCGGAGAAACACGCGAACCAAATTCGGGAATTACAGACGAAAGCCTGAATACGCCGATGACGTTATTATAATTATCAAAAACAGGTAGCGCGTAATATATGCGTTCCATGCCGGTGCTGACTGACTCGCGTTTTGAACTTCCCTCATTTCCTTTAAGAGCCGCAATAACTTCTTCGCGATCAATATGATTTACAAGCCGCTCTGTTACATGAGAATCCCACAGCACATAACCGGAAGAAGCGATTAACGTAAGGCGGTAATTGTCGTAAGCGTCTATTGGAAGAATATTTTGAATATTCTGTTCGTCAATTTCATTTAAAAAAATATTTGCAAAGCGATCTTCCCCGATTACATCCATAAGAGTCTTTGCTGTATTGCCGAGTCCCGCAATATTCGTTTCATGATAAAGAGAATTCATGAACACCATAATAGAAATAACAAATGCCGCAGAAAAACCAAACGCAGCCAATCCAAGCGTTATCAAACTTTTCCTAAAAATCGTCACTCCTTACTCCTCATTACTCACTCTCAGCCTGTATCCAACGCCTCGGATTGTTTCGATCATGTCTCCGGCTTTGCCGAGTTTTTTACGAAGCCCGAGAATCTGCACGTCGACAGATCTGTCTGTGACAGGGTAATCAGGTCCGCGGATTGCCTCGATAATCTGATTGCGCGAAAAGACAATCTCAGGATTTGATAAAAAATGTTTAAGCAGAGCAAACTCTGTCGCGAAAAGATCAAGCTGGTCATTGCCATTGTATGCAATATGGCGCGCGTTGTCAAGTTTTAATTCACCCTGCTGCAATAAAGTAACGGAAGAATTTATGACGCTTTCTTCCTGACGGCGCAGACCCGCTCTGACTCTCGCTATCAATATTTTAGGACTGTACGGCTTTACGACATAATCATCAGCGCCGAGTTCAAGCCCTGTAATAATATCGGATTCTTCGCTCTTCGCAGTTGTCATAATAACCGGAACATTTTTGTATTGTTCAATTTCTTTAATTTTCTTTAGAACTTTCAAGCCGTCCATCTCGGGCAGCATGATATCAAGCAGGATGCAATTTACTTTTTTCGACTTTAATATTTTAAGTCCTTCCTCTCCGCTTTTTACCTGAATGAGCTTCCAGCCTTCTTTAGACATCGCGTGAGAAAGCAGTTCCTGAATTTCAGGATCATCTTCTATAATTAAAATTACAGCCTTACTCATTTAACTCCTCGTGTATGCCTTCAGAAATGTAAATGACGGCCTCGCATATATTTGTAATATGGTCTCCAAGACGTTCAAGCTGATTCGAAGTATGAAGTATCTGAAGAGCGCCTTTAACAAGCTCGGGATTTTTTTTCATCAGCTTTAAAATATTTTCCGTGAGCGCCTTGTGTTCGGTATCAATTTTATTATCCATGGCGGCGGCTTCACGCGCGGCCTTCGCGTCCTGCGCCAAAAACGCGCTGATTGCTGCGCGAAGCATGAACTGCCCTGTCTCCGCCATTTTTTCAAGGTGCTCCTGCGCCCTGAAAGAAGAGTCTCCGTTCTTCGCGAGTTTCTTCGCTGCGCGCGAAAGATGCACGGCATGATCGCCCACCCTTTCTATATTACTGGTAAGTTTAAAGATTGAAACCATCTCGCGCAAATCGCGCGCGACAGGCTGCTGCGTAGCGATGATTATAGCGGCGTCATCTTCGATACTTATTTGGAGAGCGTCGATTTCAGAATCGTCCGCGCGCACTTCCTTCGCAAGATCCGGATTTCTGGTTCTGAGAGCGGTCAGCGCCTTGCTAAGATTTTCTTCTACTCTTATCGCCATCGCCAAAATATCCTGCCGCAGCCGGCTCAGTTCTTCAGAAAAAAATTTTCGTGATTCCATGTTATCAACCTTCCTTAACCAAACCTGCCGGAAATATAATCTTCCGTTCTCTTATCCTTCGGCTTTGTAAAAACTTCTCTTGTATCATTATACTCTATTAATTCACCCAATAAAAAGAATGCTGTTCTGTTGCTTACCCTTGACGCCTGATGCATGGCGTGAGTAACTAAAATGATGCTGAATTCTTTTTTAAGCTCGCCGATTAATTCTTCGATACGGCCTGTGGCAATCGGGTCGAGCGCGCTTGTCGGCTCGTCCATTAAAATAATTTCCGGTTCCATCGCAATACTCCTCGCGATGCAAAGCCGCTGCTGCTGTCCGCCGGAAAGCGCCTGCGCAGGTCTTTTTAACCTGTCCTTCACTTCGTTCCAGAGCGCGGCTTTTTTCAGCGATGTTTCCACAATGTCCGCAAGAACGCGTTTGTCTTTTATACCTTGCATGCGTTTACCGTAAGCGACATTGTCAAACACGGACATATTAAACGGATTCGGTTTTTGAAAAACCATCCCCACTCTGCTTCGCAGTTCCGTTACATCCATATCGCCGTAAATATCATCCCCGTCCAATAAAACTTCTCCGGTTATGCGGCATGACGGAATCAAATCGTTCATGCGGTTCAATATCCGTATAAAAGTCGACTTACCGCAGCCGGACGGCCCGATGAGCGCGGCGACATCGCCTCTTTTAATTGAAAAGTTGATATTAATAAGCGCCTGAAAATCGCCGTAGTACAGATCGAGATTTTTCACTTCGATTTTATTTTCGTTCATGCAAACATCTCCATATTTTTATACATCTCCTAATTTTTTTCTGAAGTTTGCGGTTAGTAATTTTGTTGCCGTGTTAATAATCACAACAAGTATTACAAGCACCGCGGCTGTCGCAAAGGCGATACCGAAATCTTCCGGATGAACGGCCTCGTTTGTCAGGTAATAGAGGTGAATTGTCAATGTTCTTCCTGATTCAAAAATTGAGCCGGGCATATTTCTTGTGAGACCGACTGTCAGCAGAACCGGCGCGGACTCGCCGACAACGCGTCCTATCGCGAGAATAACCGATGTTAAAATTCCGGGAAGAGCCGACGGCAGAACAACGTGTAACGTAGTCTGGAACTTTGTCGCGCCGAGCGCGAGAGAGCCTTCGCGGAATGAATCCGGAATCGACTTAAGCGCTTCTTCTGTTGTTCTGATAATTACAGGCAGTATCATAATACTTAATGTGAAAGAGCCGGCGATAATAGACTGACCGAAACTCAGCATGCGGCAAAAAACAAGAAGCCCGAAAAGACCGTATATAATGGAAGGAATCCCCGCAAGCGTTTCAATCGCAAGCCGTAAAATTTTTATAAACGAAGAATTACCTGAGTACTCATTCAAAAAAATCGCCGTTGCCAAACCCACCGGAAGAGCGATCGCGATTGACACAAGCACAATATACAAAGTTGTTACAATCATGGGAAGTATACCCGTTTGCGCGCTTGTAAGAAACGACCAATTTAAAAAACCCGCCTGCGATTTAAAAATATAGATTAAAATAAACAATAAAGCGATAATAACGCCGCCCATAGCAACAGCCATAACGCCATACGTAAAAGAATCAACTACTTTTCTTTTCTTCAATTTAAAATCCAAACCCTCACTCCTCATTCCTAACTCCTAACTCCACACTATCAACTATTCAACCTCAATTTTTCTTCGATACCATAAAATCAAACTGTTTAAAATCAATATAATAGAAAATAACGCTACGCCGATCGAAAAAAGCATCTCGCTGTGCCTTCCTGACGCGTAACCCATTTCCATCGCGATTGTTGATGTCATTGTTCTTACGCTTGCAAGCGGATTTATTGTCAGCTGAGGAGAATTTCCCGCCACAAGAATGACAGCCATGGTCTCTCCTACCGCGCGCGAAATGCCAAGAATGACACCGGCAATTACGCCTGAATTGGCATGAGGCAGCACGACTTTCCACGCTGTCTGCATTTTGCTCGCTCCAAGCGAGAGGCTCGCTTCCCTTACAGAAAGAGGCACTGCGCGAAGGGAGGTTTCCGCGATTGTGATAACTGTCGGCAGAATCATCAGCGCAAGAACAATTACCGCCGAAAGCAGCGTGTTACCGGACGGCACATTGAAAACATTGCGCACAAACGGAACAATCACCATTAAGCCGAAAAATCCGTATACTACAGAAGGAATCCCGGCAAGCAGTTCAACTCCCGCGCGGAGAACAGAAGCGTGTTTCGGCTTAAGAAACTCCGACATAAAAAGAGCGCATAACAGCGCGATTGGAACGCCGAGCAAAATAGCGCCGAAACTCGCGAGCAGTGTTCCCGCGATCATCGGGAAAATGCCGAAAACTTTGTCCCTGCTCGGGCGCCATTCAAGACCGCCCAGGAATTTGCCAATACCGTACGGCGGTTCCGGAAGAATAATATGCACTTTCTTCTGCAAGGCGGAGATGGCTCCCGGCCAACTCACTGTATGCACATAACTTTCTGGATATTTTAACTCAATCCCGCTGTTTGAAACAAATGTAAGCATCTTCTCGGGATCTTTTTCATTGTAATTAATGTATATTTCCAGCGTCTCTTCCTGAAACTTGATTAAAATAATTTCTGTTTTATTTGGAATATCAATAAATGTATTGTGATCTTTGTAAAAAGTTCCGTTTACGTTAATTTCATCGATTCGTTCTGTAACGACTCTGACGCCTGAAGCAGTTGAAGTAAAAAACGGCATTGCTCCCTGCGCAAAAACAAACAGCAAAATAGCTCCTAATGCCAGAACGGAAAAGAGAGCTATAATGCTGATCAAATGTTTAAAGAAAACATCTGAAAATTTTCGATTCATCAGTTACCTGTTTACTTTACGCTGATCCAGCTTTTGCTTACTATCACCTGACCGGCATCGCTCAGCATCCACGCGATAAACGCCGCGCTTTCGGAATGAACATTGCTTCCCGTAAGAACGATAAAAGGACGAGCGATTTTATATGAACCGTTTTTAACATTCGCGGTATCCGGCGTAACTCCGCCGACAGAGATTGCCTTGATTGTATCATCAACCGAACCAAGAGAAATGTAACCGATTGCGTCGGGGTTCTGAGCAATGCCGGCTTTGATCGCGCCTGTGCTCGTTGATTCGTTTGCTCCCGCAAGCAGTTTACCCTGGAAACCTGCAAGCTCTTCAAAAGCGCCTCTTGTACCGGAGCCTTCCTCACGGCTGATAACCGCGATAGGAGCGTTTCTTCCTCCAACCTGACTCCAGTTTGTAACTGCGCCGGTATAAATGTTTCTTATCTGTTCAATACTTAAACCTGAAACAGAATTATTTTTATTAACGATAACCGCGATACCGTCGATTGCTACAATTTCTTCTTTAAGACCTTTGCCTTTTTCAGAAGGCGTAAGCTCGCGGCTCGACATGCCAATCTGATAAAGCGCTCCCGTGTTATTGATGCCGTCGCCGGAACCTGTTCCGTTAATATTCACTTTAATGTGAGACTGAACTTTTTGATATTCATTAGCGAACATTTCCATTAATGGAGTAACCGAAGTTGATCCGCCGACCTCGATTGTATACGGCTCTGCCGATCTCGCTTCTCCGGATGCGTTTGATTCTTTACTGCAAGCCGGCGCCAAAACAAGGACTGCCGCTAAAATTGCAATCACTTTAATTTTCATAATTTGCTCCTTACATATAAGTTAAAAAAAGGGTAATCATGCTGTGTTAACGGCGGGTGAGGGAATTGTTAAAATTTGGTTAAATATCTGTGTTGAAGTGTATATTTAAAAGTGCAATAAAGGCGTGAGCATTTTCTTTAACAAGGTAATGATGGAATTTTTCATAAATTGGGCTTTTAAACTTAACTTATAATCTGAATAGATATGTATATTGTATATGCCTTAGGCTCATTATTGGCAGAACGAATAAAAAAAGAAGTGCTGCATATAAATTTAGTTATGCGACATAATATCTAAAAGTAATGTATAATTATAGATTTTTAACAGCTTCTTTAATTGAATCTAAATGTTCTTGTATATGGGGAAGATGTTGACAAATTATTTCTATTGGTTTTTTATTATTTTTAACCGCTCCATTAGCTAAATATTCAACTGAAGTATTGAGTGAAACTGCTATACGTATTGCTTCATTAACCCTTGGATATATACTTTTTGAAATCCATCCTTGAAATGTATTAAAACTTATCCCAGAGTTTTTAGCTACCCATTCATGTGTTGTATTTTGGGTTTTTATTTCTTTTTTCACGTTCTCCCAAAAGACAGATGCATCATCATTCATATCACATATTTTATAAAATTAGATTGAAAAATATATCTAATTGGACATAAAAACACTTGACAAAAACATCTATTTAGATATATTATAACAAATATTTGTCTTTTTGGACATAAATTTTTATTTGTAGGAGATGAAAATGGTAAACAAAAGGTTTTTATGGGGGATGCTGGTAATGGGGCTGGTATTTGGGATGACGGTTGTTGGGTGTGATAATGATTCAACAAGTAGTAATGGCAGCGAGTCAGGTAATAATGGCGGCGAAACAGGTGGGGGTGTTACTGTTCCAGGAGTTCCGCAATCATTTATTGCCATTATACAACCTGGTAGGGTTTGGTTAAGTTGGTCGCCGCCATCAAGCTCAGGCGGTGCGGCTATTATTCGTTACGAAGTTTCCAGTGGTAGTTCCTGGATTACATCGTCAAACACTCTTTATCATAGCTTTGATGGATTTTCCGGTGGAACATTTCAGGTACGTGCTGTAAATTCAGTAGGTGCAGGACCAGCAAGTACTGCAACAGCTTATATACCGTAAAAAATTGATTTAGTGGCGTATAGTATAAGCAATGGGAAAAACTACATTCATGCAGATTTTACGTCGCATAACGTTATATGCCATACCGAGTTGACAATAAAATAATTATGATGCATCGTTGATGCAAATTAAAAATTATTAAAAGGATGTATAAAATGAAAAAAATGATTTTATTAATTTTGGCTTTATCAACTTTTGTTTTAGCTTCATGTGCTGTTACAGGAACACTGGTAATTGAAAATATCCCTTCGGATATTCATGGTAAAGAATGTTTTATAATATTAGAAGGTTATAGCGGTAGTGCTCCAATAATNATTAAATCTCGAATAGAAAGAAATTATGGTTTCTTTAAAAATGATCCACGTGGAACAGGCGATAAATCTTTTGATTTTGAAATAGAAATTGATGGATTTAAATACATTACTAAAGATGCAAGATTCGAAAAAGGTATAGCGGTTGTAAATTGGGAACGTTTTAAATTAATTGGTGATTTAAATGGAAGTTGGTATCGTGGTATGGAATCAATCACATTTAGCGGCAGAGACTTTGAGTATGGACAAGATTCAACAAGCTCTCGAATAAGAGGGACTTATTCATTTAATGATTCTAATATAACATTCAACATTACTCAAATTCAGCATTGGAGTCCAAGCGGTTATGGTTCGTGGCAACCTTTTTCAACAAGTGGTTTTTATATGTTTGGTTCTCAATTTTTGAATGGCAGCTCTGTTCAATATAATTTTAACGCAAATAAGCTGACACCCTTGAGTATAAACGGTAAACCATTTTTTAAAAATTAATATATAAATTATTTTTATAATCGGCACGTTATATAACGTTAGACTATATAATATCAGACATGTTGTTTTTTAATATTGACTAACTATATAAATATTACTAATATGATTATTATTCTATTTGGAATAAAATTTTGTCGACGGTGACATTAATACCGTAAAGGAGTTTTTATGAAAAAAGGATTTATTCACTTGGTTTTTCTAGCAATTGTGTCAATTATTGGGATGAATTTTATTAGTTGTAGTAGTGGTAATGGAACATTTACTCTGACGAATATTCCATCACAATATAATGGAATGTATGCTTATCTTGAAGCGGATCTAGAAAATTCTAAGTATTCAGGGTTGGTTGGTACTCAAAAATTAAATGTTCTAAATGAGGAAGAAAATGTACTTGCCAGGATTTCAAATGGTAAAGTAAGTATACCTTTGTGGGTTATAACAGACTGGGAAAGTGGAAAATATATAAAATTTTCTGACAATGATAAAGCAGAACTTGAGGTTACAATATTTGATTCCTCAACAATGAATTATGATAAATGTAAAGTCAGAATCTACTATGAAACAGTTGTATTCTCAAATGGTAAAGCTACAAAATCATTTCTAGATGCTGATGATAAATATGATTATTAAAAATAATACAAATGATTATGGAAATTACTACCAAACAGGATTATATGTAATTATGGTTGGATATGGGTTAATAGTAATTACTCAAATTATTTCAGCAATAAAAAAGGAATAATAAAGCAAATATTACTTCGCATAACGTCTATGCGTTATGCGAAATTGACCTGAGGTGAAATTAGGATAAATATTGACATTATATTGGGATATAATATAATACAATATCATTATTATGAATTAACAACTGCGCAATTACGTCCGCTTGTTTTTGCGGCGTATAGAGCTTTATCTGCAAGATCATATAAAATTTGTTTGTCATTTATTTTTCCGCAAGGAGATACATGCACTCCAATACTAATAGTAACGTATGGAGCTATTTCAGAATGTTTATGTTCTATGTTCAAATCCCGTATCATCTGATTAACTTTTGCGGCAACCTCTTTTGCATTGAGAACATTTTTTTCAAACCATAACATTGCAAATTCTTCGCCGCCAATTCTTGAAACATAAATATTCATGCTTTCATTAAGGCTGTTTAAAGCCTTACCTATATTGCGCAGACATTCATCACCTTTAGGATGCCCATAATGGTCGTTATAGAGCTTGAAAAAGTCTATGTCCATAATTGCGAGACATAAATAATTATCTGACTGGCGGGGATTAACAATAAATCTTTGAAAAGTCTGCATAAAATCTCTTCGATTTTTTAATTGTGTTAATTCATCTATGGTGCTTTGATCAAAATAATTATTACGTTCATTTTCCAGCTCATCTATGGTTAACGTAGATGTAATCCTATGTGTTATAATTTGCCATCCGAAATATAAACCCAATAACCCGGCAAAAAGAGAGTTTGTTATGTCCATGATACTGCAATCAAGAGGCTTTACTAAAATGGTAACAACCATAAATATTGCCATTGCGCTTATCGTATGTAATAAAAAAAACATTGGTGAGATATTAAACAGAAATAAAGCGCATATCAAAATACCCATAAATGATACTGCGTATTTTCCCGGATTTGCCCAAATACCTAAATATATG